>TARA_R110000824_G_scaffold137637_2_pt1 | contig 236227 bp, 234 predicted proteins | sample TARA_R110000824 | Tara Oceans TARA_R110000824 (sample SAMEA4397747) | marine metagenome | biome: Polar Biome; feature: [MES] marine water layer (ENVO:01000295) within the mesopelagic zone...; material: water (ENVO:00002006), including particulate matter (ENVO:01000060) such... | reverse complement strand
GTTCGTTCTGAGCCAGGATCAAACTCTCAAGTTGAGTTGATCCGACTGTATTCCTCGCGGGGAAAACCGCGAGGCTGACGCAAAATACACTCACATTCGTTTCCCGGCCTTGGGGGCCGGGTAACGGGGTAATGTGTGTAGAAACATCAGACAGTCAGTATTCTGTCGATCGGAATTACCCGATCTCGCCAGGACACCGCCGTCCACGTTTCTCTTTCTCAAACCACAATGTCAAAGAGCACCTGAGTTTCACGACGCAATGAACGTCCCGAAACACCAGGGTCGCAACCGACCCGAAGGACAGCCTTACCGCCGCTTCCCTATGGAAGTCGGGGCCCTGCTGTCATCCATAATTGGATCGTTTACTAGGCCACAAAGAATGCATCCAGGCAAGGCCCTTCAACACTCTTCACCTGAGGGGAAGCGCCGCACCCGGGGGCGGGACGCCGTGACCTCGTGGAGGCGGTTTATAGGGAGGTGGCCATGGCCTGTCAAACCCCTTTTTCGCGCTTTTCCCAAAAAAATCACGCCCTTTTAGGCTTGACTCGCCGCATTCCCTTGCAGTGCGAAAAACGAGGGCCGGCGCCGATGGATTCGGAGCCGTAACGGCTCGTATCCTGCAACGGATATTGCCGGCGGTTGAAAATGCCGCGCAGCCGTCCCGCCTCGGCACAGGAAGGTCATGTCGGGCACCACCCGCCCAACTGCGCGGTCATAAGCCGGAAAGATCGATGATGTATAAACCTTCACAAACATTGGCTATATCGGCTCCGTCCTGCGAGCTTTCGTTGACAGGGGCCGCCGGATCAAGGCATCGTCTCAATTCACGACACGTTACGTTTTGTTGCGGCGTGTGGGCAGCCGCCAGTTAAACAGGGAAGCGAAGACCGAGCCTTAGGCAAGCAGGCTAAGTATCGGGAATCGCACGGGGGACAGTAGATTTGTACGATACGGGGATCCAGACAAAAGACGAGCTGAACAGCGGCGCCGCCAGTATCGAAGCTGCGCCCGCTGCTTCGTCTCTCTGGCACCGCGCGCGTCGCAACACACGCATTTCCTTGAAATTCTACGCCTCCGTCAGCCGTCTGGCGCTGGGCCAGTCGCGCTGGATCGCTGCCTCGGGCGCGCTCGGCGCCTTGTCGCTGGGTCTGGTGGGTATCGGCATGGCAACGCTCGTGGCACCGTATGAAGGTGTGGCCAGCGCCTCGCTGACGGCCGACCGCGCACCGCGCGTACTGGCGCTCGACCTGCGGCCGGACGCAGCGGACGAGCCGCGCGCGATCGTCGCCATTCAGCCCACGGATGATTTCCACACGGCATCTCTGGCCGACCCCGGCATGTTCACCGGCGACATGGCCGACGACGCCATGGCCGACCTGACGAACACCGAGATTGACGCCGCCGCCGCCGAACCGCGCGAAGTCGAGGTCAAGGTGGCGCTGGCCAGCGGCGAAACGCTGACGGAAGTGCTGGCCAAGGCCGGCGCCGACCGCATCGACGCCTATCATGCGGTGGCCGCGATGAGCGCCCATTACAGCCCGCGCAAGCTGCGCGCCGGCCAGGAAATCTCGCTGAGCTTCATGGAACTGCCGGAAGGCGGCGAGGCCCTCGACGGCGAAACGCCCGCGCGATACCTGACCGCGATCTCGTTGCAGCCCGACATTGAACGCGCCATCGAGGTGACGCGCGAAGCCGATGGCAGCTTCAACGGGCGCGAACTGATGCGCGAATTCACCGAGGGCTATGTCCGCGCCGCCGGCACCATCGAGAACTCGCTCTTCCTCGACGGCGAACGCGCCGGCGTGCCGCCACAGATCATCGTCGAGATGATCCGCATGTATTCCTACAGCGTCGATTTCCAGCGTGAAATCCAGCCGGGCGACAAGTTCGACGTCTATTTCAGCCGCAAGTTCGACGAGAACAACAATGCGGTGAAGGAAGGCGATGTGCTGTATGCCTCGCTCTCGGTCGGCGGCCGCACGCACAAGCTCTGGCGCTTCGACCCGGGCGATGGCGTCTGGGACTATTTCGACGAGAACGGCCAGAGCATGAAGAAATTCCTGATGAAGACGCCCGTCGACGGGGCACGTCTTTCCTCGGGCTTCGGCATGCGCAAGCATCCGATCCTCGGCTATTCGCGCCTGCATGGCGGCGTCGATTTCGCGGCGCCGACAGGCACGCCGATCTATGCGGCCGGCGACGGCACGATCAAGCGCGCCAATCGCTTCGGCAGCTACGGCAACTACATCGCGATCCGTCATGCCAATGGCTATGAAACCGCTTACGCGCATCTCAACGGCTTTGCCCGCGGCATTCGCGCCGGTACGCGCGTGCGACAGGGTCAGGTGATCGGCTATGTCGGCACGACAGGGCGCTCCACCGGTCCGCATCTTCATTACGAAGTGCATGTGAACGGCAAGAAGATGAACCCGCTGGCGTTGAAGGTGCCGACCGGGCGCAAGCTCGAAGGCCCGCAACTGGCGGCTTTCAAGGCCCAGCGCGACGTCATGGCGACGCAGATGGCCGAAGCGCCGACCATGACCCGCGTGGCACAGGCCGGCACGGATTCCGACAGCGCCAACTGAGCATCCGTCCGGATACGGATGAAAGCCGGGCGGCGTCCGGCGGCGCGACTTATCCCCGTTTTTGACAGCGGAATCGGCAGCAGACCCCCCCTCTGTCACGGAACTGTCATAAAACTGTCATCAAACCCGTCCCGCACCTTTGCCGGAGACGATCTCGGCACCGGATTCAGCACGTTCGCATGCACAGCGCCGGCGTCTGGACGCCACTTGTCCCCGGGGTACCGGGGATAACGTTCGCGCCAGCGGATGCAGAAAACTTGTCCCCGCCCCCTCGTCCCCGCCCGAATCGAAAAGGCCGCCGGTTGTCCGGCGGCCTTTCGTTTGCGGATGGCGGTGCCGCCCTCAATGCACGGCGCGCAGGCCCGGCTCGTCCGGGTCGCGCAGGGAACCGTCGCGCCCGACTTCGTGACCGGCGATGACGAGGCCCTCGACGCCGGCCGAAACCGCGACCGTCTCGCCATCGGCGATGCGGCCCTGCAGGATCAGTTCGGCCAGCGGGTCCTGCACATTGCGCTGGATGATGCGCTTGAGCGGCCTGGCGCCATAGACGGGATCGTAGCCGGCATCGGCCAGCCAGGTGCGCGCGGCCTGATCGAGCGCAACCGTGATCTGACGGTCGGCCAGCAGCCTCTGCAGGCGTTCGAGCTGGATATCGACGATCGCATCCATCTGTTCGCGCGTCAGGCGGTGGAACAGCAGGATCTCGTCGAGCCGGTTGAGGAACTCGGGCCGGAAGCGCGAGCGCACGACATCCATCACCTGCTCGCGCACCTCCTCGACATCGCCGCCCTCGGCCAGATATTCGGCGCCGAGATTGGAGGTCATCACGATCATCACGTTTTTGAAGTCGACCGTGCGGCCCTGCCCGTCGGTCAGGCGCCCGTCATCAAGCACCTGCAGCAGGACGTTGAAGACATCGGGATGCGCCTTCTCGATCTCGTCGAACAGCACGACCTGATAGGGCCGGCGGCGGATCGCTTCGGTCAGCGCCCCGCCCTCCTCGTAGCCGACATAGCCGGGCGGCGCGCCGATGAGACGCGCGACCGAATGCTTTTCCATGTATTCCGACATGTCGAGACGGCAGATCGCCTGATCGTCGTCGAACAGGAAGCCGGCCAGCGCCTTGGTGAGTTCGGTCTTGCCGACGCCGGTCGGCCCGAGGAACAGGAAGGAGCCGATCGGCCGGTTCGGATCCTGCAACCCGGCGCGCGCCCGGCGTACCGCACGCGAAACGGCCGAGACCGCTTCCTCCTGCCCGATGACACGCGCCCGGAGCGCGTCTTCCATGTGCAAGAGCTTCTCGCGCTCGCCTTCGAGCATCTTGTCGACGGGAATGCCGGTCCAGCGCGAAACGACCTGCGCGATATGCGCCTCCGTCACCGCTTCTTCGAGCATCGCGCCCTGCGCCTGTTTTTCGGTCTCCACGAGCTTCTTCTCAAGCTCGGGAATGACGCCATAGGCCAGTTCCGACGCGCGTTCGAGGCGGCCGGCACGCTGCGCCTGCGCCAGTTCGTTGCGCGCGGTTTCGAGCTCTTCCTTGATCTTCTGCGCGCTGGCCAGCTTCGACTTCTCGGCCTGCCATGAGGCGGCAAGCTCGGCCGCCTTGCCTTCGAGATCGGCAAGCTCGGTTTCGATCTTTTCGAGCCGGTCCTTCGACGCCTGGTCCTTTTCCTTCTTCAGCGCCTCGCGCTCGATCTTGAGCTGGATGACGCGGCGATCGATCTCGTCGAGTTCCTCGGGCTTCGAGTCCACCTGCATGCGCAGGCGCGAGGCCGCCTCGTCCATCAGGTCGATGGCCTTGTCGGGCAGGAAGCGGTCGGAGATATAGCGGTCGGACAGCGTCGCGGCGGCGACCAGCGCCGAGTCGGAAATGCGCACACCGTGATGCAGCTCGTATTTTTCCTTCAGGCCGCGCAGGATCGAGATCGTGTCGGGAACCGTCGGTTCGTCGACAAAGATCGGCTGGAAGCGCCGCGCCAGCGCGGCGTCCTTTTCGACATATTTGCGGTACTCGTCGAGCGTGGTGGCGCCGACGCAGTGCAGATCGCCGCGCGCCAGCGCCGGCTTCAGCAGGTTCGAGGCATCCATCGCGCCGTCGCTCTTGCCGGCACCGACAAGCTGATGCATCTCGTCGATGAAGAGCACGATGCCGCCATCGGACGCGCTGATTTCCTGCAGCACGGCCTTGAGGCGTTCCTCGAACTCGCCGCGATACTTGGCGCCGGCGATCAGGGCGCCGAGATCAAGCGCCATCAACTGCTTCTGCTTGAGGCCTTCGGGCACGTCGCCATTGACGATACGGAGCGCCAGACCCTCGGCAATCGCCGTCTTGCCGACACCGGGCTCGCCGATCAGCACCGGATTGTTCTTGGTGCGGCGCGACAGCACCTGGATGGTGCGGCGGATTTCCTCGTCGCGGCCGATCACCGGATCGAGCTTGCCGGCCCGCGCTTCCGAGGTCAGGTCGCGGGCATATTTCTTCAGCGCGTCATAGGCGTCTTCGGCCGAGGCGCTGTCGGCGGTGCGGCCCTTGCGCACGCTCTCGATCGCCGCGTTGAGCGATTGGGCGGTAACGCCGGCCGTCTTGAGAATCTTCTCGGATTCCGAACCGGGCGTCAGCAGAATCGCCAGCAACAGGCGCTCGGCGGTGACGAAGCTGTCGCCGGCTTTCTTGGCGAGCTGTTCGGCCTGCTCGAAAAGCCGCGCCGTCTCCGGCGCCAGATAGAGCTGGCCGGCACCCGACCCTTCGACCTTCGGCATTTTCGACAGCGCCGTTTCGACGCCGGTCAGCGCCTGGTCCGGCCGTCCGCCGGCGGCGCGGATCAGGCCGGCCGCGAGACCCTCCTCGTCGTCGAGCAGCACTTTCAGGACATGTTCGGGGGTGAAACGCTGATGGCCCGAGCGCAGCGCAAGCCCTTGCGCGGACTGGATGAAGCCACGGCTCCGGTCCGTGTATTTTTCGAGGTCCATGTGTCTTCCTTTCAAGCACGCCCCGGAGCCAAGCCCCCCGAGCGCCTTATCCGAATTCCGGTCCGGCCCTCAAGAGGCACCGGCCCTGTACGGATATTGGTGTTGCTTATCGGTCACACAAGAGGCAGTCTGCTGCCAGTTTGTCGCAGAAACCTGCCGAAATCGTGAAGACCGGCATCGCAAGGACAGGACGGGACGGCATGCGAGACAGCGCCACAATCGTCGGCCTCTACCGCTACCCGGTCAAGGGCCTGTCGCCCGAGGCGCTGGCGGCGGTGACGCTCGAAAAGGGCGAGACCTTTCCCTGGGACCGCGCCTTTGCCATCGAGAACGGCAAGCACGAATTCGACGCCCGGGCGCCGAAACATTTTCCGAAGATCAGGTTCCTGATGCTGATGCGCGACGAACGCCTCGCCCGGCTGAAGACCCGTTTCGACGATGCGACGACAACGCTTGCGGTGGTGCAGGACGGCGAAACCGTGCTGACGGCCAACCTGATGACGGATGAGGGCCGCGCCGCGCTGGAACGCTTCATAGGCGGCTACATGAAGGACGAACTCAGGGGCGATCCCCGCCTCGTCCATGCACCCGGATTCTCGCATTCCGACGCCCCGGCCAAATTGGTCTCGATCATCAACATGGGCTCGGTGCGCGCGCTGGAGGAAAAGATCGGCAAGCATGTCAACCCGCTGCGCTTCCGCGCCAATGTCTATGTGGAGGGGCTCGAGCCCTTCGAGGATCACGACTGGGTGGGGCGGCGCTTCAAGCTGGGCGGTGCAACGCTGGAAGGCGTTCACCGGACGGTGCGCTGCGCGGCGACCAATGTCGATCCGGCGAGCGGCATCCGCGACATGGACATTCCGGCGACGCTGCTGCGCCACTGGAACCATGCCGATCTCGGGCTCTATGCCCATGTAAAATCGCCGGGCACGATCAGGCCCGGCGACAAACTCGTTCTCGAAGGATAAGCGGCCTGCCGGCCGGCGCGACCTCAGTCGCCCGGCGTGACCTCGGGCGTCGAGGCCGGTGCCTCGGTGCGGGGCGCGTCGCCCTCGCCACCTTCGGCGCGGCGCTGTTCGCCCTGCCCCTCGCCACGCGGACGGCGGCGGCGGCCCGAACGGCGGCGCGGCTGGCCTTCGCCCTGCTCGCCCTGCGGCTGCGCGGCCTGCTGGTTCGGCTGACGGTCGTCATCCTCACCTTCGTCCTCGTCGTCCTGACGCTGGCCACCATTGACCTGGCTACCGCCCTGAGCGTTACCGCCCTGCTGGTGCCAGGGCTGGCCGGGGTGGCGCGGCTGGGCCTGATTGTCGGCCGTGAAATCGGTCTCTTCCTCCTCGTCCTCCGGCGGACGATAGGCAAGATTGCTCTGCGGACGGGCCTGGCCTTCCTGGCCGGTCTGGGAGGCCATCAGAAGCCGGTAATAATGCTCTGCGTGCTGAAAGTAGTTTTCGGCCATCACCCGGTCGCCCGCCGAGATCGCATCGCGTGCCAGTTGCTGGTACTTCTCGCAGACATGCGCTGCGTTGCCGCGAATCTTGACGTCCGGCCCGTTGCTGTCATAGGCGCGATTGGTCGAGTGCTGCGGCCTGCGTCCGCTACGTCCGCGCGAGCGCTTGGCGTTGTTTTGCCCTTGCCTCATATGATCTGATTTCTCGCTACTTGTTACGTCGGAATCTCGTTCAAAGCCTCATCCGCCGCTCCGGCCGCGATCCGCCTTGCGAATCCCGCGCCTGTCAGAGCGGACTTCCCCAGCACACACAGGCTTCCGGCCTTGCCGGCGCGGCCCGTCTGGATGCTAAGAAGTTCTGGCCCCGTATCCTCGCCCAGCCCCTGAGCCTTGACGGATACATGCGGGCAATTGCCTTGTCCGGGGTCGCATCAAGCGCCTCGGAACCCTGCCCGGCTGACGGAACTCCCGTCCCGGGCGCATCCCTCTTCTCGGAAGACGATCTTCATGTCGGAGGAGGGGGTTCGAGGAGCGCGGCGTTTTCGGCCCGGTCCATTTTCCCTGCAGGAAACCTAGCCGCTGCGGCGCCGAACTCCAAACGATTTTTTCCGCGATCTTTCCGGAAATATTCAGTCATTCTGCCGATTTTCGTGCTTCTTCCCTGCGACAAGGACGCGCGGAACGCCGGCAAGGTCCGCAACCAGGCGTGTCGCGCCGAATCCGGCCGCTGCAAAGAGGCCCGCCACCGCCGCCGCCTGACCGGCACCAAGTTCGATAACCGCATGGCCGGACGGCGCCAGCACCACCGGTAGAGCGCGCGCCAGCACACGATAGGCGTCGAGCCCGTCGGCACCGCCGTCAAGCGCCAGGCGTGGATCGTGATCGCGGACGTCGCGCTCGAGTGCGGCAATGTCGTCGCTGGCGATATAGGGCGGATTGGACATCGCCAGATCGAAGGGGCCTTCGATACCGGCCGTCCAGTCGCCCGCCATGAAGCTGGCGCGGCCGGCGAGTCCGAGGCGCGACGCATTGGCTTGCGCGACTTCCAGCGCCGCCGGCGAAATGTCGATCCCGAGGCCGCGCGCATCGGCGCGTTCATGGAGAACGGCCAGCAGCAGACAACCCGACCCGGTGCCGAGATCGAGGATGCGGGGCGCCTCATGGCCGCGCAACAGGTCGAGCGCAGCCGCCACCAGCGTTTCGCTGTCGGGGCGTGGATCGAGTACGGCAGGCGTCACCGCGAAATCGAGGCCCCAGAATTCGCGCGTGCCCAGAATGCGCGACACCGGTTCGCCGGCGAGACGGCGCCGCTCATGATCGGCGAGCAGCGCCTCCTCCGCTTCGGTGATGAAGGCGCCGGGCTCGCGGATCATCTCGATCTCGCTGGCGCCCGTCACCCCGCGCACCAGCAGGCGGGCATCGAGTTCGGGCGTGGCAAGACCGGCCTGACGCAGCCGCCAGCCCAGCATGCGCGCGGCATGGTCGCGCGTGTTCACGCCTCGTCACCCAGCGCCGCCAGACGCGCCGCCTGATCCTCGGCAACCAGCGCCGAGATCAGTTCGTCGAGCGCGTCGCCCGCAACGATCTGGTCGAGCTTGTGCAGCGTCAGATTGATGCGGTGATCGGTGACGCGGCTCTGCGGAAAATTGTAGGTACGGATGCGCTCCGAGCGATCGCCCGAGCCGACCTGGCCCTTGCGCTGGGCGGCGCGTTCGCGATCCATGCGCTCGCGCTCGGCATCGTAGATGCGGGCCCGCAGGATCTGCATCGCGCGCGCCTTGTTCTTGTGCTGGGATTTCTCGTCCTGCTGCGCGACGACGATGCCGGTCGGGATATGGGTGATGCGCACGGCGCTTTCGGTCTTGTTGACATGCTGGCCGCCGGCACCCGATGCACGGAAGACGTCGATGCGGAGATCCTTCTCGTCGATCTCGACATCGACCTCCTCGGCCTCGGGCAGCACCGCAACCGTGGCGGCCGATGTGTGGATGCGCCCGCCGCCCTCGGTGACCGGCACGCGCTGGACCCGATGGACGCCCGATTCGAATTTCAGCTTCGCATAGACACCGCGCCCCGAAATGCCGGCGATGATTTCCTTGTAGCCGCCCATTTCGCCTTCGGACGCCGAGATGATCTCGACCTTCCAGCCCTGCAGCGACGCATAACGCTCATACATGCGGAAGAGATCGCCGGCAAAAAGCGCCGCCTCGTCGCCACCGGTGCCCGCGCGCACTTCCAGAATGACATTGCGCTCGTCGGCCGCATCCTTCGGCAGCAGCATCAACTCCAGTTCGTGTTCGAGGCGCGGCAATTCCTCGTTGAGGCGGACGATTTCCTCGCGCGCCATCTCGGCCATGTCGCGCACGCGCAACAACGCCTCGGCGTCTTCATATTCGCGCTGGGCGGCATTGAGCTTGCCGATCGCGGCCGCGATCGGCGCCAGTTCCGAAAATTCCTTCGACAGCGCCACATAGCGCTCGCGCGGCACATCGGCATTCATTTCGGACTGCACGGCCTCGAAACGGGCAATGACGCTCTGGAGTTTTTCTTCGGGAATCATGGCGGACCGGAAGCTGGCGATTGAAAACGGCGGAAGACGCGGAAACCGGCCTCGCTAATCGCCCGCCAGCGCGCGCGGTTCGGCCGCCTCTTCGGCGGCGCGCGCATGTTCGATTTCCAGGGCCTTGGCTTCCACCAGGCCGACCAGATGTTCGACGATCTCGTCGTTGCGGATCTTGTGATCGGTGACGCCGGCAAGATAGACCATGCCGGCACCCGCGCCGCCGCCGGTGAAGCCGATATCGGTCTGTGTCGCTTCGCCCGGGCCGTTGACGACGCAGCCGATCACCGAAAGCGTCATCGGCGTCGCGATATGGGCGAGACGTTCTTCGAGAATCCGGACCGTGCCGATGACGTCGAAACCCTGCCGCGCACAGGAAGGGCAGGATATGATGGTGACGCCGCGATGACGCAGACCCAGCGACTTCAGAATGTCGAAGCCGACCTTGACCTCCTCGACCGGATCGGCCGAGAGCGAAACCCGGATCGTGTCGCCGATACCGCCCCAGAGCAGCATGCCGAGACCGATCGAGGACTTGATCGTGCCGGTCATCAACCCGCCGGCCTCGGTGACGCCGATATGGAGCGGACAATCGATGGCCTCGGCGAGTTGCTGATAGGCAGCAACGGTCAGAAAGGGATCGGAGGCCTTCACGCTGATCTTGAATTCGTGGAAATCGTGATCCTGCAGGATGCGCGCATGATCGAGCGCGCTCTCGACCATGGCCTCGGGGCAGGGCTCGCCGTATTTTTCGAGAAGATCGCGTTCGAGCGAGCCGGCATTGACGCCGATGCGCATCGAGCAGCCATGATCCTTGGCCGCCTGGATGACGTCGCGCACCCGGGCTTCCGAGCCGATATTGCCGGGATTGATCCGCAGACAGGCCGCACCCGCTTCTGCCGCCTCGATGGCACGGCGGTAGTGGAAATGGATGTCGGCGACAATCGGAATCCGGGCGGCGCGGACGATCTCGCCGAGCGCCGCGGTCGAGGCCTCATCGGGACAGGAGACCCGCACGATGTCGCAGCCCGCCTCCTCGATCCGGCGAATCTGCTCGATCGTCGCCTTCGCATCCGAGGTCAGCGTGTTGGTCATGGTCTGGACGGTGATCGGCGCGTCGCCGCCGACCGGCACCGACCCCACATGGATCTGCCGGCTCTTGCGACGCGCAATGTCGCGCCAGGGTCTGATGCTGCTCATGGCTTCACTTCCGTCCGTCTGCTGGACGCTACTGCAGGCACGCGCAAGGCGGCCTGCCCTGCCCATCGGGGCATTTCATATCAGAATTGCGGCAATTCCGCGAAAACGGCCTATTCGACCGCCGTTTCGGCCGCGGCGTCACCCGGCAGGGCATCGACCACCGCCGGCTTCGGCATCGCCGCCAGCAGATCGGCGGCAAAGAGCGACTTGCCGGTCAGGACCAGGGTGGGCGGGCCGGCAAGACCGAGCGACTGGCCATCGACCATGATTTCGAAGGCACTGGCATCGCGGGCGACCAGAATGACGCCGGGCTGCGCGGGCGCGCGATAGCTGTCGCCGGCCTGCAGCACGCGTTCGATCAATACCTGACCGGCAGCATCCTCGACCCGGATCCAGGCGCCGTTGCGCCGGGCGCGCACGACGACGCGGCCATCGACATTCTCGGCGCCGAACGGCGTACCCTCGGGCAGAGGCGGCAATTCGGTCGAGACCTCTTCGGAAAGCGCGGCCAGCGCCATTTCCTCGTTTGCGGCGTCTTCAGCCGCCGCCTCGATGTCGTCATTGGCGAAGGGTGCCGGCTCATAGACGCTTTGCGGCGCCAGAACGGCACTCGCAGACGGTGCCGGCGCGATGCCCGACATCCGCACCGCCGGCACGTCGCCGGCAGCCGGCGTCGAGGCCGAGGCGCTGTCGCCGCGCGGCGAAACGGCGCCGGCGGAAGATGCAACAGCGGCCGCAGGCGGCTCAAGCGTGGCCGGCCCACGGGTGCTCATCATCTCGTCGGTCGATTTCGAAAGCAGCCAGCCGCCATAGGCACCGGATGCGATGACCAGCAGGACGATCAGGAAAGTGCCGCGCGGCAGACGCCGTTCTTCGGCCGTATCGGGGAAACTCAGATCGGCGGCCGTCGCCGCTGCGGCATCAAGCTCGGCCTTGTAGCGCTCGACGACATGGCGGCTGTCGAGGCCGAGATATTCCGCATAGGAACGAACGAAACCGATCGCATAGGCGCGGGCGGGGAGATCCTCGCTGCGGCCCTCCTCGATCGCCTCGAGCTGGGCACGGCTGATGCGCAGCGACTGCGCGACCGTGCGCAGATCCTCGCCGCGGCGCAGACGCGCATTGCGCAATTCGGCGCCGACCGTGTCGGCGGCCTCGGGCAATTCATTGGTGATGTCGCGCAGATGGAGCCTGCGGCGCGCGTCCGACCGGTCTTCGGTGGGCAGCATCGTGACCTTGTTCATTTGTACGGGCTCTTTTTCCCCGAGCTGAGCCATCCCGAACCGCGTTTCTCGTCAAAGGGCACTGCGAAGGATCGTCGGCGTCTGAAAACGATACACACCAGCCCCCGAGCCGGTCCGACAACATCAATCTCAATGCGTCTGATCGCCTAGAATAGAACAAAACTCTTGACAAACTGCAACCACCGATTGCGCCAAACCCCTTTTCCGGCCACGTATTTTTCGATTCAAGCGGCGACGGAGGGCGGGAGGGTGAAACGCCCCTGTCAGATGGTCACGCCATGACTGGCAGCAAAATCGGCCAGCCGCTCGCGGACCGACCGGTCCGGCAGGTCGTAAAGCCCCTCCATGAAGCCCGCCAGCCTGGCCGCATCGAGCGAGCGGACCATCATCTTGACCGGGCCGATCGCCGCCGGCGACATCGAAATACGGCGGAATCCAAGACCCAGCAGCGCCATCGCCTCGAGCGGCTTGCCCGACATCTCGCCGCACAGCGTCAGGGCGGTGTCATGGGCACGACACTTCTCGACGATGTGCTTGAGGAAGCTCAGCACGGCCGGGCTGAGAAAGTCGTAACGCGAGGCCACCCGGGCATTGCCCCGGTCGGAGGCAAACAGGAACTGCAGCAGGTCGTTGGAACCGACCGAAACGAAATCGACCATCGGCAGCAACGTGTCGAGCTGCCAGGCCAGCGACGGGACTTCGAGCATGGTGCCGATTTCAAGCAGCGCCGGCCTTTGCTTGCCGAACTTGTCGAGCCGCGTCAGCTCCTTGTCGACCAGGGCACGGGCGCGCTGGAACTCGGCCACCTCGGCCACCATCGGGAACATGATCCGGAGCGAACGGCCGGCGGCCGCCGTCAGCAGCGCCCGGACCTGGTGGCGCAGCAGGCCCGGCCGGTCGAGGCTGATGCGGATCGCGCGCCAGCCCAGCGCCGGATTCTCCTCCTTCAGCGCCGCGAAATTCATGTAGGGCAACATCTTGTCGCCGCCGATATCGAGCGTGCGGAAGACGACCGGATTGTCGCCCGCGACATCGAGCACGGCACCATAGAGTTCGATCTGGTCGCGCAGGGAGGGCAGCGTCGAGGCGATCATGAACTGGAGCTCGGTGCGGAAGAGACCGATGCCCTCGGCGCCCGATTCCTCCAGATGCGGCAGGTCGACCTGCAGACCGGCATTGACGTAGAGCGAAACGCGCTCGCCATCGAGCGTGATCGCCGGCTCGCCCCGGATCGCCTTGTACTGTTCCTGCTTGCGGGCCCGGAAGCGCGCCTTTTCCGAATAGGAAGCGATGACCTCCTGCGAGGGCCGGAGATAGACCTCGCCCGTGTCGCCGTCCACGATGATCGCATCGCCCGGTTCGACATGATCGAGAATGTCGGCGGCGCGGCCGACAGTGGCGATGCCGAAGGCGCGCGCGACGATCGAGACATGCGCATTGGCCGCACCTTCTTCGAGAACGAGGCCCCGAAGCCGCGTCTTGTCGTAGTCGAGCAGTTCGGCCGGGCCCATGTTGCGGGCGATGATGATCGCGTCATTGGGCAGATTGGCCGACAGCGAGGCCAGCGTGACGCCGGTCAGCTGGCGCAGCAGCCGGTTGGCCAGATCGTCGAAATCATGCAGCCGGTCGCGGATGTAAGGGTCGGCCGCCCGCTGCAACCGCGCCCGCGTGTCGTTCTGCACACGTTCGACGGCAGCTTCGGCGGTCAGACCCGTGCGCACGGCCTCGAGCATGCGCTGCAGCCAGCCGCGGTCGTTGGCGAACATGCGATAGGCCTGCAGCACTTCGCGATGCTCGCCCGCATGGCTGAGATCGGCCGTCTCCAGCATGTCGTCGATCGAGCCCCGGAGCGCATAGACCGCCTGTTCGAGCCGCTTCAGTTCGAGGTCGGTGTCTTCGGCGATCAGCTTGGTGACATGGACGCGCGGCTCGTGCAGCACGGCATGGCCGAGCGCAATGCCCTCGCAGAAGGCTGTCGCCTGGATGTAGTGCGGGATCTGGCGGGCCTGGTCGGGCGACTCGAAGGCCTGCGGGTCGACCAGTTCGGCGGCGGCCACGACTTCGGCCAGCACCATCGCGACCGTCTGCAGCGCCTCGACCTCTTCCTCGGTGTAGTGACGTTTGGTGCGGTTCTGCACCGCCAGCACGCCGACGACCTTGCCGCTCCTGAGGATCGGCACGCCCATCAGCGACTTGTAGATTTCTTCGCCGGTTTCCGGCCGGTAGGCAAAACCCGGATGCGACTGCGCATCGGCGAGATTGAGCGGCCGTGCATGCTCGGCAATGTCACCGATCAGGCCTTCGCCGATCTTCAGCCGCGTATTGTGGACGGCCGACGGCTTCAGGCCTTCGGTGGCCGAGAGTTCGAGTTCGCGCTGCCGGTTGACCAGATAGACCGAGCAGACTTCGGCGACCATGTTGGAAGCGATCAGCACGACGATCTTGTCGAGCCGCTTCTGCGCGCTCTCCGGCTCCGCCATGACTTCGCGCAGCCGGCGGAGCAAAATGCGCGGACCGCCGACGGAGCCCGGCATCAGTCCGGATCCCGTTCGCTGCAGAGGGGGCGGCGAAAGCGCGTCAACGATCTGACCTCCGTTATCCGGCGTCGAGCTCGTAGGCCGTGTGCAGGGCGCGCACGGCAAGCTCGGTATATTCCGACGAGATCAGCACACTGACCTTGATCTCCGACGTGGTGATCGCGAGGATGTTGATGCCCTTTTCGGCCAGCGTCTGGAACATCGTCTTGGCGACGCCGGCATGGCTGCGCATGCCGATGCCGATGATCGACACCTTGACGACATTGAGGTCGGTCCGGACCTCCTGGCAGCCGATGCGGTCCTGCACCTTGCGGATCACGTCCTCGGCGCGGGTCAGTTCGGCCTGCGGCACGGTGAAGGTGATGTCGGTGCTGCGGCCGTCGTCGGACAGGTTCTGGATGATCATGTCGACATTGATGGCCGCATCCGCCAGCGGCCCGAACACGCTCGCGGCAACGCCCGGCTTGTCCTCGACCTTGACGAGCGTGACCTTGGCCTCGTCTTTCGAATAGGCGATGCCGCTGACGACCTGCTGTTCCAAGATTTCATCCTCGTCGCAAACAAGAGTGCCCGGTCCGGTGGCCTCGGGTCCATTGCCCTGCGCCGCATCGGGCGCATCGAAGCTCGAGCGGACCTGAAGGCGTACGCGATGGACCATGGCGAGTTCGACGGAGCGGGTCTGGAGAACCTTGGCGCCGAGCGACGCCATCTCCAGCATTTCTTCGTAACTGATCTTATCAAGCTTTCGCGCCTTCGCAACGATGCGCGGATCGGTGGTGTAGACGCCGTCGACATCGGTATAGATGTCGCAACGGTCGGCATGGATCGCGGCCGCGATGGCGACCGCGCTGGTATCGGAACCGCCGCGGCCGAGCGTGGTGATTCGGTTGTCGGGCGCCAGACCCTGGAAGCCGGCGACGACCGCCACTTCCTTGCGCGCCAGACGTTCGATCAGCAGCGCGCCGTCGATCTCCTGGATGCGCGCGGCGCCATGCGCATGGTCGGTGCGAATCGGAATCTGCCAGCCGAGCCAGGAGCGCGCCGGAATGCCGATGCGCTGCAGTTCGATCGCCAGCAGGCCGACCGTCACCTGCTCGCCGGTGGCGACGATCGCGTCATATTCGCGCGCATCATGCAAAGGCGCCGTCTCGCGCGCCCAGGCGACGAGCTGGTTGGTGGTGCCCGCCATTGCCGAGACGACGACGGCGACCTCGTGGCCGGCCTCGGTCTCGCGCCGGACATGCTGCGCCACATTACGGATCCGCCCGATATCCGCCACCGAGGTACCGCCGAATTTCATGACCAGTCTGGCCATTGTCGCTTCCATAATTCAGCGCCGCCGATCCCGCTCGGCGGCTGTCATTAGTTGGCCGGCGCCGAGGGTCCACTGGACCAATCCGGCCGCAACGCCCTATATCATATCGAGATGAAGGCCATGCCCCGCGCCCGCCGGGCGCGGCCATACATACAAGCCCCGCCCCGCCCCCGCAACCGGCGGAAACGGGCCGAAATGCCAGAGCGACGCAAGGGAACCCGCCATATGGCCCAGCCGGCCGCAGACAAGACCCCGAAGCAGGCGCCGAGCAGCGTCGATCCGGCCGAGATCGCCCGCTTTTCGGCCATGGCCGCCGAATGGTGGGACCCGGCGGGCAAGTTCCGCCCGCTGCACAAGTTCAACCCGGTGCGTCTGGGCTATATCCGCGATCATGTGTGCGCCCGCTTCGGCCGCGAGGCCCACGGCCTCCGGCCCTTCGAGGGGCTGCGCCTGCTCGATATCGGCTGCGGCGGCGGCCTGCTGGCCGAACCGATGGCCCGGCTCGGCGCCGAGGTGACGGCCGCCGACGCCTCGGAACGGAATATCGCGACCGCCCGCGTCCATGCCGCCGAGCAGGGGCTAGCGATCGACTATCGCTGCACGACCGCCGAAGCGCTGGCCGAAGCCGGCGAAAGCTTCGACGTCATCCTCAATATGGAAGTGATCGAGCATGTCGCCGATCGCGACCGGTTTCTGCAGGATTGCGGACGGATGGTGAAGCCGGGCGGGCTGATGTTCGTCGCCACGCTCAACCGCACGCTGAAGGCGCATGCGCTGGCGATTATCGGCGCCGAATACATTCTCGGCTGGCTGCCGCGCGGCACGCATGACTGGAAGAAATTCGTGACGCCGGCCGAAATGGAAGCCGGCCTGACCGGCGCCGGGCTCGATATCCGCGAGATGTCCGGCGTCAGCTACAATCCGCTCTTCGACCGCTGGTCGCTGTCGCGCGACACCGATGTCAATTACATGGTGGTCGCGGAAAAACCGGCGCGTTAGTTGGCGCGGGCCGGCGGCACGATCGGCAGCGGCGCCACCTCGACACCCTCCTCGATCAGTTCGCGCGCCTCTTCCGGCGTCGTCTCGCCATAGATGTCGCGGTGATCGGTTTCGCCGTAATGGATGCGGCGCGCTTCCTCGGCGAAGCGGTCGCCGACATAGTCGCAATTCTCTTCGACATGCTTCCGCAGCGCCAGCATCATCATGCCGAGCTTCTGTGCCGCATCGGGCAGGGCGGCCGGCGCGGCCGCCGGAGCGCCCTTCCTGGTGCCACGGCCCAGCTGCGGCGCCATCAGCGCCTTGCGCACCTCGCGGCTGCCGCAGACCGGGCAGACGAGGTCGCCCGATGCCGCCTGCGCCTCGAAACCGGCAGACGATGGAAACCAGCCGTCGAAAGGATGCTCGTGCTCACACAGCAGCGCATAGCGGATCATGACACCGGCCCCGCCGTCGCGACGACCGGCAGCGCAAAGGCGCGATCGTGACCGAGGCTCGGCACGCGGCGCCGCGCTTCGGCGACGCGGCCCCCGTCGATTTCGGCGATCAGCACGCAGGGTTCGTCATGTGCGGCCTCGGCAACGATCTCGCCCCAGGGGGCAACGACGAGACTGTGGCCGAAGGTCTCGCGGCCGCAGGCATGTCTGCCGCCCTGCGCCGGCGCGAACACGTAGCAGCCGGTCTCGATCGCCCGCGCCGTCAGCAGCGTGTGCCAATGCGCCGCCCCGGTCTGGCGCGTGAAGGCGGCCGGCACGGTCAGGAAATCGGCGCCCGCCTTGGCCAGCGCCCGGTAAAGATGCGGGAAACGCAGATCGTAGCAGATGCTCAGGCCGAGACGCCCCCAGGGCAGGTCGGCCAGAACCGCCTGCTTGCCGGGCTCGAATTGCCGGCTCTCGCGATAGCTTTCGCCGCCGGCGAGATCGACATCGAACATGTGAATCTTGTCGTAGCGCGCCGCCACGACGCCGTCGGGCGCGATCAGAAACGAGCGGTTGACGAGCTTTGTGTCCGAGAATCTCACCGGCAGCGAGCCGATCAGCAGCCAGATCTTCTTCTGCGCCGCCAGCGCCCGCAGCGTGGTGAGTGCCGCATCGTCCCTTTCCTCATGCGCATTGGCAAACAACGCCGCGCTCTTCGTCTCGAGCAGCGAGGTCATTTCCGGCGTCATGACGAAATCGGCGCCCTTGCCGGCGGCCTCTTCGATCAGCGCCGACACGTCGGCGATGTTGGCGGCAACGTCACGCCCGGCACGCATCTGGATGCAGGCAGCGGTGAACTTTCCGGCAGCGGTCATGGTTTCAGGCCGCCAGCAGAGCGTCGAGCTTGCCGGCCGCGTCGAGCGCCCAGAGATCGTCGCAACCGCCGATATGCGCATCGCCGATGAAGATCTGCGGCACGGTATGCCGGCCATGCGCGCGGGCCATCATTTCGCGGCGCTTGTCGACATCCATGCCGACATCGATTTCGGTGAAGGCAACGCCCTTGCGCCCGAGCAGTTCCTTGGCCCGGTAGCAATAGGGGCACATCATCGTGGTGTAGATGGTCACATCGGCCATCGCGGCACTCCGGAAACGGGGCCGGCAACCGCGCGGCCCGAAAAGTAACTATATATCATATAGATATGCCCCCGCCCGGAACAACCCGGGCCACGCAGAGCACCGCCACTTCGGCCGCCCCGCCGCGCTTCAGCGCCCGCGCACAGGCCTCCGCCGTCGCGCCGGTGGTCATCACATCATCGACCAGCACCACCTTGCGGCCATCGACAAACGCCGCCGCCCCGGCGGCAAGCCGGAAAGCGCCGGCCACGTTGCGCCGCCTGGCATCGGCGGTCAGGCCGACTTGCGGCCGGGTGGCCCGGACCCGCTGCAGCAGGTCGGGCCGGTGCGCCAGCCCGGTCAGCGCCGCCAGCCGCCGCGAAAGCTCCGCGGACTGATTGAACCGCCGCGAAAACAGACGCCGCTTGTGCAACGGCACCGGCACAAGGAGATCGGCATCGGCCAGCAATTCGGCACCGCTGCGCGCCAGCCAGCGCGCAAGGGCGGGCCCGGCTTCCATCCGGTCGCCATATTTGAAGCGGTGGAGCAAGGCGGCGCTGCGGTCGTTGTAGCGCATCACGGCCCGCGCCCGCGCATAAGCAGGCGGCTGCGCAAGCGCTACCGCGCTGACCGTCTCCGGGCCGGTATCGAAGGCGAAGGGCAGGCCGGTCACCGCGCAGAAGGGCCGCTCGATGAACTCGGCCTCGCTCCAGCAGCGGCCGCACAAGGCACCATGTGCATCGACGCCGCGTCCACAGCCGAGACAGAGTGGCGGCAAGGCGATGTCGGCAAACCGCAAGGCGTGCCGCCAACCGGCCGACCAGCTCTCAGAAATGTCCGCCGCAATCCCCATGCCGCCCCCGATCCTCTGCCAGACTAACATGGCGCGGGCCTTGCGGGCCACGGCAGGGCCCACCATGATGCGCGCCATGTCAGCCCCTGCCGCCATGCGCATTTTCGACCGCACGACCCATGCCCGCCACCGCGCGCGGGCGGCGGCCGGCTTTGCAGAGCATGATTTTCTGGTTCAGCGCGCGGCCACTGACATTGCCGAGCGCCTGGCCGGCATCAATCGCGACTTCGCCCTGGCGCTCGATCTTGGCTGCCACCGGGGGGCGCTCGCGACCGCCACCGCCGAACCCGGCATCAAGCGGCCGGCGTTCATCGTCTCGGCCGATATTGCGCCCGCCATGCTGGCCCATGCGCCGGGCCAGCGCGTGGCGGCCGACGAGGAGGCACTCCCCTTTCGCGACGGGAGCCTCGATCTCGTGACCAGCATCCTGTCGCTGCACTGGGTCAACGACCTGCCCGGTGCGCTGATCCAGATCCGCCGCGCCCTGAAAGCCGACGGGCTTTTCATGGCAGCCCTGTTCGGGGGTGAAACGCTGACCGAATTGCGGCAGTCACTGGCTCAGGCCGAGATCGAATGCGAAGGCGGCCTCAGTCCCCGGGTTTCGCCCTTTGCCGATATCCGCGACATCGGCAGCCTGATGCAGCGCGCGGGCTTCGCCCTGCCCGTCGTCGATGCCGACCGCGTGACGGTCCGCTATGCCGATCCGCTTCGTCTGATGGCCGAGCTTCGCGGCATGGGCGAGAGCAACGCACTCAGCGAGCGCCGCCGGACGCCGCTGCGCCGTGCGACATTGCTGCGCGCGGTCGAAATCTATCGTGAGAGGTTCGGACTGCCGGATGACCGTGTGCCGGCCACTTTCGAGATCGTCACGGCAACCGGCTGGGCACCGCACCAGAGCCAGCAACAGCCGCTGCAACCCGGCAGCGCCGCGACGCGGCTTGCCGACGCGCTGGGCTCCGAAGAACGCAAGGCCGGCGAGAAGACCGGTCGGGACGGTTGAAGCGGTATCCTAGAGGCCGACGGCCTCGGCGATCTTGCCGAACAGCGCCGTGTTGAGCGCTTCGCCGGCAATCCCGACAGCGATCGCGATCACAATCGACAGGCCGGCTGCGATCAACCCATATTCGATGGCGGTCGCACCGCCTTCATCAGCCGCAAACGACATCAACCGGCTTCTGAGCTTGCCCATCATCGCCCTCGTCCCTCCTCATCGATCGCGATGAGGAACGCAGGCACGCCCTCACAGCAAATCGCGCAACACGGCCACCAGCGGCTCGTCCGCCGGCGGCATCGGATAGGCCCGCAGACCGGCAGGCCTGACCCATTCGAGCGCCTGGCCCTCGCAGGACCGGACCTGACCCTCCCAGCGCCGGCAGACATAAAGCGGCATCAGGAGATGGAATTCCTCATAGGCATGGCTCGCAAAGGTCAGCGGTGCGAGACAGGCCCTGGTAACATCGATACCGAGTTCCTCATGAAGTTCCCGGATCAGCGTGTCTTCGGGCAATTCGCCCGGCTCCACCTTGCCACCCGGAAATTCCCAAAGACCCGCAAGCGGCTTGCCTTCGGGACGGCGGGCAATCAGCACCCGCCCATCGGCATCGACAAGCGCGCAAGCCGCAACAAGCAGGAGCCGCCTCGGCTCCCCTGTCCTGCTTTCGCGCTCATCGGCCATGCTGTTCCTGTCGGGTTAACGATTGGTGGCCGGCCGGGTATCAAGACCGCCCGCACCGTGTGCCTTGGTTAAATTGGGGTTACGCCGACCGCGTTCAGCTCCGGTAGTCGGCATTGATGCGGATATATTCGTAGGTGAGATCGCAGGTCCACACGACCGCCGACGACTTGCCGACCCCGACATCGACTTCGATATCGATTTCGCGCCCCTTCATGTGCCGGGCAACGGGCGCCTCGTCATAGCCGCGCACCGCCATGCCGCTGCGGGCCACGTCGATGCCGCCGATCCGGATCGCCAGCCGATCGCGATCCGCCGCCTCGCCGGACTTGCCGACGGCCATGACAATACGCCCCCAATTGGCGTCCTCGCCGGCAATCGCGGTCTTGACCAGCGGCGAATTGCCGATCGCCATGGCGATCCGCCGCGCGGCCTGATGGCTCTGCGCGCCGGACACGGCGATGCGCACGAACTTGGTCGCGCCTTCGCCGTCCTTGACCACCTGATGCGCGAGATCGAGCATCAACTCATCGAACGCCTGGCGGAATTCGCGCAGCCGCGGATCGCCTGCCCGCGTGATCGGCGTTTCGTCCGCCATCGCCGCTCCGGTTGCGAACGCCATGACGGTGTCGCTGGTAGAGGTGTCGCTGTCGACCGTGATGGCATTGAAGCTTTCCCGCGCGCCGAGCATCAGCAGCGTCTGCAGAATCTTCGACGGAATGGCCGCATCTGTGAAAATGAAGGCCAGCATGGTGGCAAGATCGGGAGCGATCATGCCCGAGCCCTTGGCGATACCGTTGATCGTGACCTCGGCCCCGCCGATCCGGACCCGCCGCGTCGCCAGCTTGGGATAGGTGTCGGTGGTCATGATGGCCCGCGCCGCCTCGTCCCAACGATCGGGCGCTGCGCCGGCAAGCGCCGTCGCGATACCTGCGACAAGCGGCGCCGGATCCATCGGCTGACCGATGACACCGGTCGACGCGATGAAGACATCGCGCTGCCGGCAATTGCCGGCTGCGGCCGCTGCCGAGGCGGTTGCCTTGACGGTGGCGATACCGGCCTTTCCCGTGAAGGCATTGGAATTGCCCGAATTGACAATCAGCATGCGGCCCTCGCCGCCATCGGCGAGATTGGCACGGCACCAGTCGACAGGCGCGGATGCCGTTTTCGAAGTCGTGAAAATGCCGGCCGCCTGCGTTCCCTCGATCATCCTTGCGACCAGCAGATCGGTACGTCCCTTGTATTTGATGCCGGCCGCCGCGACGCCCAGCGTGACGCCGCCGACCGCCGGCAATTCGGGAAAGCTTTGCGGCGCCAGCGGGGAGACCTTCGCGGCCGGCTTCTTTTTCGCCCGGGTCTTGGGCTTTACCGGCTTTTGCGGCCGCGCCAGCTTGCGTTGCGCCCGCGGCTGCCTGGCCTTGCTGCGCGGGCCCGCCTTGGCCTTGGGCTTGCTCTTCGCCTTGCCGCTGACCTTGCGCTTCGGCTTTGCCGATGCCCGAACGCTCGCGCGCGCACTCTTCTTGACCGCCATGACCGCCTCTGCCCCGAAACTGAAATCCGATTCCGCCCTTATTGCGCCTGCGGCACGATCTGCGGCCGCCCGCCAGACGGCGCCGATTCGACGCCGACCACGTCTATCTTCGCATCGGCACGCATTTTCTCCATGAGCTTTTGTCCTTCCGCGCGCACGATCGCGCGGACAATGTCCTCATGCGCCTCCTCGAGACTTGGCTTCGGCAGTGCGCGCGTATCGGCAAGCTGGATAATGTGCCAGCCGAAATCGGTCTGAACCGGCGGCGAGATCTCGCCGGGCTGCAGCGCAAACACCGCATCGCCGAATGCCGGCACCATCTCCTCGCGACGGAACCAGCCGAGATCGCTGTCTTCGGGCGTGCCGGCACCGCCGCCATAGCGGGTAACCGCATCGTCGAAGCTCAGACCGCCCGCGATCTCGGCCGCGATCTTGTCGGCTTCCGCCCTGCTCTGCACCAGGATGTGCCGCGCATTCGCCTCCTTTTCGGCCGGCGCCTTGGCGATGTTGGTCTCGTACCAGGCTGCGACCGCCGCGTCGGAGACCTTGTCCTGCATCAGTTGCGACCAATAGAAGTCGCGCAACGCCTTTTCGCCGAAATAGGCGCGGCGGCGCTGGACTTCGGGGTGGTCCTCGACCTGGGCGGCCCGCGCGGCCTCGGCCACGACGCGCCGGTCGATCAGCATGCCGAGCAGATACTGGAATCGCATCTCGGGTTCGAGCCGCGCCAGCGCCGCGCCCATCTCTTCATCCGCCATGGCCACGTCCGAATAGCGGATCGGCGTCCCCTGAACCGTCACAATGACAGCGTCCTGTCCATCATCCTGGGCCTGGGCCGGCGCGACAAACCCACCGGCAAGAAACGGGACGGCAAGCGGGAGGGCCAGCGCAAGAGCGGTCAGACGGCGCAAAAAGAACATCGGGGAACCTTCCTGTAACGTGATCCGGGGCCCCGTCTCGGGGGCCGGTTGCGGCTGCCGGCCGGTCTGTCGCCGACCGCCAGTTGAAATAGGCCGCGCTTTCGAGGCGGAATTTTGGCGCGCCATCATGGGCCCGCCATCCGGGTCGCACAAGCACCGGCCCATTACAGTAAATTAAAGAAAATCCGCCGCTTTCCGCCCTTCACGAGCCGGCCCGCCGGGCCCGGTTTCATTGACAAGGCATCGGCGCCCCCTTACATCGGGAGCGCACCGCATAGAGGATTTTGACCTGATGGCAAGCTTTGGCGCGTTCGCCAAGCGTCTTTTCGGCTCATCCAACGACCGAAGGATCAAGGCTTACAAGGCCCGGGTCGAGGCGATCAACGCCCTCGAGCCGGAACTGGCTCAACTGGACGACGCAGCCCTGCGCGGCAAGACGGCCGAATTCCGGGCCCGCCTCGAGGCGGGCGCGGCACTGGACGACCTCCTGCCGGAGGCCTTTGCGACGGTGCGCGAGGCTGCCAAGCGCACGCTGGGCCAGCGGCACTACGACGTGCAGCTGATCGGCGGCATGGTGCTTCACGAAGGCAACATCTCGGAGATGAAGACCGGCGAAGGCAAGACGCTGGTCTCGACCCTTGCGGCCTATCTGAACGCGTTGCCGGGCAAGGGTGTCCACCTGGTCACCGTCAACGATTACCTGGCCAAGCGCGACGCCGAATGGATGGGCGAGATCTATCGTTTCCTCGGCCTCAATGTCGGCGTGATCATGCACGGCCTCGACGACAACCAGCGTCGCGAAGCCTATGCCGCCGACATCACCTACGGCACCAACAACGAATACGGCTTCGACTATCTGCGCGACAACATGAAATACCAGCTCGCCTCGATGGTGCAGCGCGGACATCATTTCGCGATCGTCGACGAAGTCGACTCGATCCTGATCGACGAAGCCCGCACGCCTCTGATCATTTCCGGCCCGCTCGACGACAAGTCCGATCTCTATCTCTCGATCGACGAGATCATTCCGGATATTGCCGAGACAGATTACGAGATGGACGAGAAGGCGCGTACCGTCAATCTCACCGATGACGGCAATGAGCATGTCGAGGAACTGCTGCGTGCCCGCAACATTCTGACCGAGGGCAATCTCTACGACATCGAGAACATCACGATCGTCCATCACGTCAACAATGCATTGCGTGCCAACAAGCTGTTCCAGAAGGACAAGGACTACATCGTCAAGGCCGGCAAGGTGATCATCATTGACGAATTCACCGGCCGCATGATGGAAGGCAGACGCTATTCCGATGGATTGCACCAGGCGCTCGAAGCCAAGGAGCGCGTGCAGATCCAGCCCGAAAACCAGACGCTGGCCTCGATCACCTTCCAGAACTATTTCCGGATGTACAAGAGACTGTCCGGCATGACCGGCACGGCGCTGACGGAAGCTTCGGAATTCGGCGACATCTACAATCTCGAAGTGCTCGAGATTCCGACCAACCAGCCCGTCGCCCGCGTCGACGAGGACGACGAGGTCTACCGTTCGACGCGCGAGAAGTACGACGCCATCATTCTCCAGATCGAGGATTGCGCCAAACGCGGACAACCGGTCCTGGTGGGCACGACCTCGATCGAGAAATCGGAGAGGCTGGCCGAGCTTCTGAAGCAGAAGAAGGTCAAGCACAACGTCCTCAACGCACGGTATCACGAACAGGAAGCGCACATCATCGCGCAAGCCGGCGTGCCGGGCGGCGTGACAATCGCCACCAACATGGCCGGCCGCGGCACCGACATTCAGCTCGGCGGCAATCTCGACATGCGCATCGCCGATGAAACAGCCGGCATCGAAGATGAAGCCGCCCGCGCGCGCAAGATCGCGGAAGTGAAGGCCGACGTCGCAGCGAAGAAAGAGCGCGCACTCGCGGCCGGCGGTCTCTATGTCATCGGCACCGAGCGGCACGAAAGCCGCCGCATCGACAATCAGCTGCGGGGCCGGTCCGGCCGCCAGGGCGATCCGGGCCGTTCGAAATTCTATCTGTCGCTTGAAGACGACCTGATGCGCATTTTCGGCACCGACCGCATGGACGGCATGCTGCAGAAACTGGGGCTCCAGGAAGGCGAAGCGATCGTCCATCCGTGGATCAACAAGGCGCTCGAAAAGGCGCAGCAGAAGGTCGAGGCGCGCAACTTCGACATCCGCAAGAACCTGCTGAAGTTCGACAACGTCATGAACGATCAGCGCCGCGCGATTTTCGAGCAGCGCATCGAACTGATGAAGGCCGAGGACGTATCCGAAACCGTCGGCGACATGCGCCGCCAGGTCATCGACGACATGGTCGCGCTGCATGTGCCGGAAAAGGCCTATGCCGAACAATGGGACATGGTGGGCCTGAAGGCTGAAGTCGAGAAGACGCTCGGCCTCGATCTCCCGGTGGAAGGCTGGGCCGAGGAAGAAGGCATTGCGGAGGAGGAAATCCGCGAGCGCCTTTATGCGGCGACCGACCGCCACATGGCGGCCAAGTCCGCGCAGATCGGACCCGACCTGATGCGTCAGGTCGAAAAGGCCGTGCTGTTGCAGACGCTCGACATGCACTGGCGCGAGCATCTGATGATGCTGGACCATCTGCGCCAGGCCGTGGGCCTGCGTGGCTACGGCCAGCGCGATCCGCTGAACGAGTACAAGTCGGAGGCCTTCGAGCTGTTCGAAAGCCTGCTGCGCCGCCTGCGCGAGGACGTGACACGGCAACTAGCGGTCGCCCAATTCGTGACCGAAGCGCAGGCGCCGCGTATCGAGGATGCACCGCTGCCCGAAATGCATGCGCATCACATGGATCCGGCGACCGGCGAGGACGAAATGGGCGACGGCGACACGGCAACCCTGCAGCGCCCGGTCCGCAACGATCCGGGGGTGGCGCTCAACCCCGGCGATCCCGCGACATGGGGCAAGACATCGCGCAATGCGCCCTGCCCTTGCGGTTCGGGCAAGAAATACAAGCACTGCCACGGCGCGATCTGACGCCAGCTGTTGCCTTTCGAAACCGAAAGAGCCGCGCCCGGAAACGGGCGCGGCTCTTTCCATTTGAATGGCAGCAAGCCGCTAGGGCCGGATGCCCGCTTCACCGGAAGCTTTCAGCGCATGACCGGCAAGAAAGTAGTGGGCCGCCGCCCAGAGATTGAGCATCGCCGTGCCGAACAGCGCCCAGCGCAGCGACTGATTGCCGAAATCGAAACTGAAGTACAGCACGTCCGACAGGATGCCGACGAATTGCGGGCCGAAGCCGAGGCCGATGATGTTGATGATGAACAGCATCACGGCCGAGGCCAGCGCACGCTTGGCCGGAGGCGTCAGCGTCTGGATCATCGCGAAGCTTGGCCCCAGATAGAAGGCGCCGAGAAATGCGATCGGCACATAGACGACCCAGAGGATCGAGACCGGATAGCCGAACGCATGGAAGGCAGGCCAGTTGTCGATCAGGTAGAAGACGACGATGAAGGGAACCACCGCCACCTTGGCCCAGGCGACGACCCAGCTGTTCCAGCGCACATCCTTCCTGGCGAGATGGTCGGTCAGCCGGCCGCCGATATAGGCCCCGAGCCCGCCAACGATGCCGACCAGCGGCGCGAGGAACGAGGAGACTTCCCCGATCGACATGCCATGAGTGCGGATCAGGAAGGCCGGGCCCCAGATGACGCCGCCATAGCCGACGAACGAAGTCAACGTGACGCCTGCCACCACATGCCGTGTCGGCGCCGTTCGCCAGAGATGCGCAAAACCGTCCCTGACGACGGCGCGAGCCGCCCGGAAATCGGCGATCTCGACCTTGGCCGGTGCCATGCCGTCGGCATGGCCTCGCGGCGGCTCGACCAGCGTGTAGCGCACGATCAGCGCCAGCACCAGACCCGGCAGGCCCACCACGAAGAAGGCCGCACGCCAGCCGTACCACTCGGCAACCCAGCCGCCGACCAGAAAGCCGATCATCACGCCGAAATAGACACCCAGAGAGTAGATCGCCATGGCGCTGGCGCGCTCTTCGGGCGGATACATGTCGGCGATCATCGAATGGGAGGGCGGCGTCGAACCGGCCTCGCCGATACCGACGCCGATACGCGCCGCGGCCATCTGCACGAAATTCTGCGCCAGACCGCAAAGCGCCGTCATGCCGCTCCAGATCGCGATCGCATAGGCAATGATGTTGCGCCGGTTGCCGCGATCGGCCCAGAGCGCGATCGGGATGCCCAGCGTCGCATAAAACACCGCGAAGGCGATGCCCGACAGGAAACCGATCTGCGTGTCGGAAAGAAGCAGGTCGCGTTTGATCGGCTCGACGAGAATGCCGACAATATTGCGGTCGACATGGCTCGACGTGTAGCCGAGCACGAGCACGAACAGCGCATAGCGCCTGTAGGCCGGTGAGAAGGCGGCCGGCGCCGCCTGACCTGTCGGTGCAATATCGGCCATTCCCCGGGTCCCCCTCCACATTTCCGAGCGGTCACATTACGTTTGTCTGCCGCTCCCGGCAATCGCTTGCGGGCAGGCGCACCCCTGCCATAATCCGATCAAACAGAAACGACCCGCCGAGGAGGCCACGCCCCATGTCATCGCCCACACCCTTCACCGTCGACATTCCGCAGGAAAAGATCGACACAATCCTGAAAGAGGTCCGCGCCTATGAATGGCACGAGATGCCCGAGATCGCGCCAGACGGCGACCGCTGGGCCTATGGCACGGACATGGACTACATGCGTGAACTTTGCGGCTACTGGACGGAGAGTTTCGACTGGCGTGCGGCGGAGGCGAAGCTAAATGCCGTCCCGCAGTTCCTCGCGGAAGTGGACGGGCTGACAGTCCATTTCATCCACGTCAAAGGCTCGGGCGCCAACCCTGAAACGTTACTGCTCACCCATGGCTGGCCGGGTTCCGTCTTCGAGTTCTACGACGCGATCGAAACTCTGGCTCACCCGGAGAAATTCGGCGGCAAGGCGGAAGACGGGATCAACCTCGTCATTCCCTCGCTGCCGGGCTATGGCTTCTCGGGCAAGCCCAAAAAGCCGATGGGCCCGCGTGCCACCGCCGCGCTCTGGGACAAGTTGATGCGGGAGGTGCTCGGCTACGAAACCTACATCGCGCAAGGCGGCGACTGGGGCTCGGTTGTCACCGGCTGGCTTGGCTATGAGCATGGCGTGGACAAGAAGGGCGGCTGCAAGGCGATCCACGTCAACATGAACGGGCTGCGCCCGCCCGCACTGCCGGAGACGGAGGAAGAAGTGGCCTGGACCGATGCAGCGGCCGCCGCCTTCGCTTTCGACGGAGCCTATCTCCAGATTCAGATGACGAAACCGCAAACGCTTTCCTATGCGATGATGGACAGTCCCGTGGGCGCAACGGCATGGATTGTCGAGAAGTTCCATTCATGGTCCGACCGTCGGCATGGCGAGGTGCCGGGCCATCTGGAAAATGCATTTTCCAAAGATGCCATGCTGACGGGCATCATGATCTATCTCGTGACCCGTAGCTTCAACACGGCAATCTGGTTCTATCGTGGCATGATGGAGGAAGGCGGCACCAGCATGGCCCCCGGAACAAGGGTGGAGGTACCGACCGGTATGGCGAAGTTCCCACAGGAGGCGCAGGCCTATTGCATCGGGCCGCGCAGCTACATGGAAAAGGGCTTCAACATCGTGCACTGGTCCGAGCTTGACCGCGGCGGCCACTTCGCCGCCTGGGAGACAGGCCGTCTCTTTGCCGATGAAGTGATGAACTTCGTGAAGAAGATCAAAGGCTGAAAAGTTCCATGACCCATCGCATTGTGCCGGCCGATCCCTTCACGATTCGCATTTCCGAGGCGGAAGTCACCGACCTCAAGCGGCGCCTGCGCGCCACACGCTTCCCGAACGAACCGCTCGGCAACGAAAGTTGGGAATACGGAACGAACCTCGCCTACATGGAACGTCTCATCGAATACTGGCGCGACGATTTCGATTGGCGGAAGGCGGAGGAGAACCTCAACCGCTTTCCGCAATTCCTGACGACACTCACCGACGCCGACGATGAAGATCACACGATCCACTTCCTCTATGAACGCGGCTCCGGCGACAACGCGATCCCGCTGGTCCTGACGCATGGCTGGCCCTCGACCTTCCGCGAATTCCTCGACGTGGTCGATCCACTGGCCCATCCCGAGAAATATGGGCGCGAAGGCCCCGCCTTCGACGTCGTCGTACCCTCGCTGATCGGCTACGGCTTTTCCTCATTGCCGCGAAAGCCGATCGGCCCCGCCGCCATCGCCGATCTCTGGCACCGTCTGATGACCGAAGTGCTCGGATACGATCGCTATGCGGCACAGGCCGGCGATTGGGGCAGCTTCGTGACCTCACGGCTGGCGCTGCAGCATGCCGACGCGCTGCTCGGCATTCACCTGACCATGCTGCCGCTCCGGCCGACGCTGAAACACGAAAGCCAGCCGCCGGTCAGCGAGGAAGAGGGCCGCTGGATCGCCGAGATGCAGAAATGGTGGCGTCAGGAGGAAGGCTATCGTTCGATCCAGTCGACCAAGCCGATGGCGCTGGCTTTCGGTCTGACCGACAGTCCGGCCGGCCTCGCCGGCTGGCTGGCCGACAAGTACTACCGTCTCGGCGACACCGACAAGCGCACGACGATGGACGGCATGATAGCGCGCTTCCCCTTCGACGACATCCTGACCCAGTTCTCGATCTACTGGTTCACCGGAACGATCAATTCGGCCAACACGCTCTACAAGGCAGGGCCCGCCGAAGGTTCGGCCGCGCTGAAGCCGGGGGAAAAGGTGACGGTGCCGACCGCCTATTCCGAGTATCCCATCGACGTGCTGCCGGATACGCCGCGCAGCTGGGCAGAGCGCAGCTACAACATCGTCCGCTGGAAGATCATGGACAGGGGAGGTCACTTTGCGGCCATGGAAGAGCCGGAGCTCTTTGCCGACGACGTCCGCACGGCCTTCGCCGAAATGGATATCGGCTAGCCCCGCAGCGCCAACCGGAAATCAGGACAGTCCCAGCCGTCCCATTGCGAGAAACTTTTCCCGCCTGACGCGCCGGAGCGAATCGGCGTCGAGCTTTTCGAGGCCGCGCAACTCCTCGGCAATGGCGTCACCCGTTTCCTTGATCGTCTGGTTGCGCTCGCGATGCGCGCCGCCCACAGGCTCCGGCAAGACCCGGTCGATGACGCCGAGTTCGTGAAGATTCTGCGCCGTGATCTTCATCGCCGTCGCCGCATCCTTCGACTTGTCGGAACTGCGCCAGAGGATCGAGGCCGCACCTTCGGGTGAGATCACGCTGTAAACGGAATGTTCGAGCATCAGAACGCGATTGGCCGTGGCCAACGCCACGGCGCCACCCGAACCGCCTTCGCCGATAATGACCGAAACCAGCGGAACGCCCAGCGACAGGCAGCGGTCGGTCGAACGCGCAATCGCCTCGGCGACGCCGCGCTCCTCGCTGTCCATGCCCGGATAGGCGCCCGAGGTGTCGACCAGCGTCACCACCGGAATACCGAACCGCTCGGCCGTCGTCATCAGCCGGATCGCCTTGCGGTAACCCTCCGGACGCCCCATGCCGAAATTCCGCTTCATGCGGCTCTGCGTGTCCGATCCCTTTTCATGTCCGATGAACATGACCGATCGGCCGCGAAAGCGCCCCAGCCCACCGACGATCGCCGCATCTTCGCCATAGAGCCTGTCGCCAGCGAGCGGCGTGAAATCTTCGACCAGGCGCTCGATATAGTCGAGAAAATGCGGTCGTGCCGGATGCCGGGCGACCTGCACCTTTTGCCAAGGGGTCAGCGCCGCATAGATGTCGCGCAGGAGCTGAGCCGACTTCTGTTCGAGCTTGGCCACTTCGTCGGAAATGCTGACGGACGGATCATCATGCGCAAGGAGCTTCAGCTCCTGCACCTTGCCTTCCAGTTCCGCAATCGGTTTCTCGAAGTCGAGGTAGGTGTGCATCGCGCTCCGGCAACTCCCGCCCGCCCGCGAACCCGGCAACATGCCGGGAAGGCCCGGCCGCGGGCCCGCTTTTTCGCAAGTGCGCGGCACACTGGCCCGCGCCCGCGCCCTTGTCAACCGCGCTGTCCCATAAGGGTAAATGGCGGAATCCTGCGGCTCGCGGCCTTCCCCGCGTACAGCTGTCACAACTCCGGCCGCTGCCGCGTCTTGAGGACGAAACGCCACACTCCGGAGCACAGCCATGAACACCCGCGCGAGCCGACACCCGACCCTGCGTCTCCCCAAAGCCGTCGCGCTCGGCCTCTGGGGCACACTCTGGCTCGGCAACGCCCTCTGGATGCTGGCCGATCCCGCCGGCTGGTATGCCGGCGTCGATGGCGTGGCCAATACCGGCCCCTACAATCCGCATTTCGTCCGCGATATCGGCATGGCCTATCTGACGCTTGCACTGCTGGCCTTCGCGGCAATCCGCTGGACCGCCCATGCGGTGGCGCTGATCGGCGCCGGCACGCTGTTCCTCGGCCTCCATGCAATCTTGCACATCTGGGACATCGCGGCCACGCGCCTTCCGGCCGAACACATCCTGATGGACATGCCGGGCGTCTTTCTGCCGGTCCTGGTGGGCGCATCGCTGATGTGGTGGTGCCTGCCCGTCCGCAGTTGAACCCACAACAAAGGAGACGAACATGTTCGGATTTCTTGCCCGCCGCCTCATCGACGCACAGGAACGGATGACCGGATCGAGTGCAGACTATGCACGTGACCTCCATGCCGGTTCGCCCGGCGCCTTCTGGCGCTTCGTGATTTCCACGACGTCGACCCGCTATGTAAAGACGCTACCGCCGGAAGTCTATTGCGTCGCGGGCCTTGCCGCGCTGCGTGCCGAGGATTGCGGGCCTTGCGTCCAGATCGGCGTCAACCTCGCGCTCGCGCAAGGCATCGCGCCCGCCGTGATCCGCGCCGCCGCAACCGGCGACACGGCATCGCTCAGCGAAGAAAACAGGCTGGCTTATGACTTCGCCCATGCGGTCGCGACGGGTGACTTCCGCGCCGAGGAACTTCGGCCCATGATCGAGCGCAACTGGGGCAAGGCCGGCCTTGCCGAACTGGCGCTGGAGATTGCAACCGTGCGGGCCTATCCGGCAATGAAGCGCGCCTTGGGTTATGCTCGAACCTGCCAGCGCGTCGTCATTGGAGACGAAATCGCCGACGCGCGGCCAAGGGAGGCGACGGCGTGACTGCGGGGACGAATTCGACGGAGAGCGACGCGGTATTCGAAAACCACCGCGCCCGCGCCTTTTCGGTCGCTTACCGCATCCTCGGCTCGGTAAGCGACGCCGAGGACACCGTGCAGGACGCCTGGTTCCGCTGGCGCCGGTCGGACATTTCCGCGATCCGCAATCCGGAGGCCTGGCTGGTGACGACCGTCGCACGGCTCGCCATAGACCAGCTGCGCGCCGCCCGTGCGCGCCGAGAAACCTATGTCGGCTCATGGCTTCCCGAACCCATCGTCACCGCCGCCCAGGAAACCGACCCCACACCTGAAGAACGGCTCTTGCTGGCAGACGACATATCGATGGCACTGCTGCATCTTCTCGAGCGGCTCGCCCCGGAAGAGCGGGCGGCCTTCCTGCTGCATGACGCTTTCGACTATGACTATGGCGAACTGGCTGCGCTGCTCGGCAAATCGGAAGCAGCCTGCCGGCAGACGGTCAGTCGCGCCCGTCGCCGGGTCCATGACACACATCCCCGTTTCGACACCAGCGCGCGCGAACATGCGCGCCTGTCGGCCGCCTTCAATGCCGCAATCTCGGCGGCAGACCCGCAGGCGCTGATCGCCTGCCTCGCCGAGAATGTCACACTCTACTCAGACGGCGGCGGCAAGGCGATCGCGGCGCTCAAGCCGATCCATGGCGCCGATCGCGTGATGCGGTTCTTTTTTGGTGTAATGAAAAAAAGGCCCGAGGCCTTCAGCATCGTGCCGGCAAGGATCAATGGCCTGCCCGGCTTCGTCATGCGGGAGGGCGTCGCAATCCACTCGACACTTGGCTTTGCCGTGATCGACGGAAGAATTTCAGCGCTCTACATGACGCGCAATCCCGACAAGCTTGCGCATATAGACCATGATCCGAAACCTCAGGACGCCTTGTCCTTCTTCGCCAGGGGATGATGGGTCTCCACAAGCTCTTTCAGCCGCTCGTCCAGTACATGTGTATAGATCTGGGTCGTCGAGATATCGGCGTGGCCAAGCATCTGCTGCACCGCGCGCAGATCGGCACCATTGGCCAGCAAATGGCTTGCGAAAGCATGTCGCAACGTGTGCGGCGATACACGTGATGGATCAAGGCCAGCGGCAGCCGCAAGGTCTTTCAGCAATTGCGCAAAACGATGCCGCGTCAAGTGACCCTGCCGGCCGCGGGACGGAAACAGCCATGGCGACCCCTTGTCGCCAAGCCGCTGATCGCGCAAAGGCAGATAGGCATCGATCGCAGCACGTGCGGTTTCCGACAGCGGCACCAGCCGCTCGCGTCCGCCCTTGCCGCTGACCGCGAGAAACCGCTCATCGCCACGAACAGCCGAAAGCGGCAGGCCGACCAGCTCCGAGACGCGCAAGCCGGTCGCATACAGAACTTCCATCAGACAGACGAGCCGCGCGCGCTTGTAAGCGAGAACAGCCTCTTCATGCGTACGTCCGTCCGCCGCGCGCCGGGCGGCCGCCAGCAGCCCGTCCACTTCGTCGACACTGAGCGTCTTCGGGAGCGGCCGCGCGCGGCGCGGTCCCTCGATCGAACCGCAGGGATCGTCCTTGCGCACACCATCGGCAAAAAGAAATCCATGAAACTGCCGAATTGCCGAAAGTCGCCGCGCGGCCGTTGAAGCCGACAATCCCTGCCCGGCGACATGCTCGAGATAGTCACGAATGTCCTTTGCCGTCGCCTCGGTCTGCGTCTTTCCGCATGTCGCAAGAAACGCCGAAAAGTCTCGCAGGTCGCGCTCATAGGCGTCGAGCGTGTTGCGTGCCGCCCCCCGCTCGGCGCTCAGCATTTCGAGAAAGGCCTCAAGGTGAAGCCCGCGCTGCGCGGATACTTTCGACATTCCAATCACCCGATGTTACTCAACCACGTCCGGCATAGCTGCGCGCCAGAAGCGCTTCAAGAGCGAGTCGCCGGGCCTCGCTTTCAAGACCGATCGCCTTCAGGCTGGCCACCGCCTGCGCCACCGCTCTTGGATGCGCGGCGCCGGGTCCGCCCGGACCCAGCACGTCGAGTGTCAGCAAAATCGTCTCGCCGACGGCTTTCTTGTGACCGGCCATCTGCAGTTGATTGAGCTGCGCCTCGGTCGACGCGTCGCCCGACAGGACATTGCGCGCATCAAGCAGCGCTTCCCATACCTCCGGCGTCGGCGAATGCCCGAGCGCATCGAGAAGCAATGCTTCACAGGCTGCAAAGGCTTGCGCCGCGCGCTCACCGGAACGCAGATCGGCGACAATATCGGCCGACACACGCTCTGCATCGAATCCGGAAGCCGTTGCCCCGGAAATCCGCATTAATGCGGCAAATTCGCGACCATCGCGACCGAATCCGGGCGCATATTGCGTCAGTGCATACCACTCGGCAGCCTTCGCGCTCTCCCCCAACGCAAGAAACGCACGCGTTGCGCTCGCGGCCATCGGACGCAGAGCATCGGACGGCGTCATGCTGCCAAGATCGCTATATAGTGCTTCGATTGTCGGATAGTAGAGGCTGGCCGACTCCGCCGTGGCAAAGGCAAGCTTGAAAAGACGGATTCGGTCGTCGGCGGCAACGGCTCCATCGATCGCCTGGTGGATCATTGCACGCCGAAGTGGCGATATTTCAGGAATATCGGAGGTCAGAAGACCGGCCATCTGTTCGTCGGTAAAGGCCGGCATCCGGTAGTAAGTGGCAAGTTCGCGGCCGTCGATCAGATCGTAGCGTGCCGCCCGCTCGGCCACCGCCAGCCGCACTTCATCGCTTAAATCGCCATTGTGCAGAAGCCCCCGCAAGAGGGCCGCTTCGGCAATCTCGGCAACATTGCCCGGCAGATTTCTGCCGGCCAGCCGGTAGAAAGCAGCATCGGCAATGCCGAGCGCATTGGGCTCCGGCGCGCGCAGAATGATTCCCGCGGCCGCCTCGCTCGCCAGCGAAAAAAACAAGGCATCGCTCAGACCCTCCTCGCGGGCGAGGTCGAGCGTCAGGTTGGCGATTTCGGGGTTTCCGGCGACGATCTGGCAATAGGTCGCAAGCTTGACGGCAAAGGCAGCCATATCGTTCCGCGCCGGATCGTTACCGGGTGGAATATCGGAAAGTGCCGCACAGGCACGATTGTCATCGCCAACCGCCAGCGCCGCACGCGCCAGTTCGACAGCAATCTGCGGCGAGCGGGCAGCACCACCGGCCGCCGCCAGTTGCAGCGCCGCGTCCACATGGCCGGCAGCCAGCAACCTGTTCAACCGGGCCGCCAGAAGCGGCACTCCGCTCCCCGCTCCCTCGGGCGGACGCGCACCGGTCAGCAACAGACGGCGTGTCAGATCGGCCATCACGGGAGAACCGGTCGCGACCGGAAGTCGCATCAGGTAGATTTCGATATCGGCACGCGAAGCGCCCTGCCACATGGCCGGCCCAAAACCACCCTCCTGCATCCCTATCAAACCGACGCTTGACGTATCGACGCCCGACAGGGTGCCGACCTGGACATCGGTCCGCGCCGCGCCGGGCACGGCGCTGAGCATGCGAACAGCAGGTTCACCGGATTGCTGGCCTGTGGGGAACAGTTGCGACGGCACCACGGGCACGGCAGATGGCAATTCGGACGCAGGCAAGCCCGAGGCCGGTGTCGTTGCGCCATAGCCCGGAGGCACGATGCTCTGCGGCCCGGCCGGCGAAGATACCGGCGCACGCGCCGGCTCCATGCCTGGCGGCGCCTGAAGGACATTCGCCCCTTGGGCAACCACCGATGCAACGGGCATCGTGACGGAAAAGACAAGCGCTAAGCCGGCGGCGCAGCGCCCCTGCCTAGCGCGGAAACTGACCATCGGGGAGAACCTTCTCCACAGCCTGAACCTCGGGCGCAACAGCCCGATCAAGATAAAAGAGCCCGCCGACCATGCCCACCACAAGTACGGCAATGACGACAAGAAGCCCGGTAATGCGGCTCATCGAATCTTCCTTCTCCAGGTCCTTGGCGGACCTTCGGTTTATGCCGCCATAACGGGGAAAAAGCCTTAGGCCCACCTTGCGGCGAAAATGGGGCGTGACCTAGGCACCGCCGCACCCTATCTGCAACCACTGCCTCGCTGGAACCGTGCTAACAATCCATTAGGATGATGATTTTCCGCCACTTAACGGCCCTGTTTGGCAAGGAAACCGGCCGGAGAATAGATCAGCAAGGTTAAGGCCGCTATATCAAGCGGACATACGCGACATCGTTGATACCCAATCGGACAGGAAAATGGCGGAAAGCGAGCAGTGCAGCACGGCGGAAATGGAGCAAGGTGAAACACTTGCCCCGGTGCCGCTTGACGCGCGTTCGATCGTGCTGGTCGGGTTGATGGGTGCCGGCAAGACGACGGTCGGCCGTCGCCTGGCTCGTCGGCTTGGCCTTGAATTTGTCGATGCCGATGCCGAGATCGAACAGGCCGCCGGCGAAACCATCCCGGAGATCTTCGCCCGCCACGGCGAGGCGGCCTTCCGCGCCGGTGAACGCCGCGTCATCAAGCGCCTGCTTGCTGGCCCACCACATGTGCTGGCAACAGGCGGCGGCGCATTCATGGACCCGGTGACGCGCGCCAATATTGCGGCACGCGGCGTCTCGGTCTGGCTGAAAGCCGATCTTGATGTGCTGATGAAGCGGGTCGCCAAGCGCGGCGACCGGCCGTTGCTCCAGAATGGCGATCCGCTGACCACGATGAAGCGGCTGATTGACGAGCGCTATCCGGTATATGCCCAGGCTGACATATCGATCGAGAGTGTTGAAGGTCCGCATGAGGCAGTCGTTGAAACCATCATCGGCAAGCTGAAGGAATTTCGCGGTTCCGTCGATGGAGAAAGCCATGACTGATACCATTCGAAAAGTGAGGGTCGATCTGGGCGACCGGACCTACGATATTCTGGTCGGTCCCGATCTGATCGCCGAGGCAGGCTCGCATCTGAATCCGTTGTTGCGCCGCGCCCGCGTTGCCATTGTGACCGATCAGACGGTGGCGCATCTTCACCTGACCGGTCTGCAAAAGAGCCTTGAGGCCGCGAATATCCGTCACGATGCAATCGTGCTGCCGGCCGGCGAAAGCACCAAGTCCTTTGCCGAACTGGAAAGACTGACGGAGTGGCTGCTTGAAACCGGTATCGAACGTGGCGATCTCGTTGTCGCCCTTGGCGGGGGCGTGATCGGCGACCTGACCGGGTTCGCCGCAGCGATCTTGCGGCGCGGCGTCGATTTCGCGCAGATCCCGACAACCCTGCTGTCGCAAGTTGACAGTTCTGTTGGCGGAAAGACCGGCATCAACACGCGGCAGGGAAAGAATCTGGCCGGCGCCTTTCACCAGCCGCGCATGGTGCTTGCCGACGTCACGGCACTCGACACATTGCCGATGCGCGAGTTTCTCGCCGGATATGCCGAGGTCGTCAAATACGGGCTGATCGGTGATCGTGCCTTTTTTGACTGGTTGGAAGGAAATCTCGATCGCCTGAAGGCTGGCGACCGCGACGTGCGCATTCATGCCATCATCAAAAGTTGCGAAGCGAAAGCGGCAACGGTTGCTGCGGACGAACGCGAGGGTGGCGTCCGGGCCCTGCTCAATCTCGGCCATACATTCGGCCATGCGCTGGAAGCAGCAACAGGGTTCTCGCAGCGACTCATCCATGGTGAAGGTGTCGCTATCGGTATGGCACTGGCATTCGACCTGTCGGTGCGCCTCGGACTCTGCCCCGGCCAGGACGCCGAGCGCGTGCGTCGGCATCTGACGCGCGCCGGCCTGCCCACGCGGCTCGGCGACATCCCAGGAGACCTGCCGGATGCCGACACACTTATCGCCCTCATGGGGCAGGACAAGAAGGTCGTCGACGGCAAGCTGACCTTCATCCTTGCCCGCGGAATCGGCGAAGCCTTTATCACGCGCAACGTGGAAACATCTCCCTTGCGCGCATTATTGCGGGAACGGGAGCCCGCCTGACATGTTGTCTCTTGGCCTCAGCGCCATTCTTGGCGCCATTCTCTTGTTGCTGCTCTTTTCAGCGTTCTTCTCGGGCTCGGAGACGGCGCTCACCGCCGCATCGCGCGCACGCATGCACCGTCTTGCCGAAGAAGGCAGCCGGCGCGCCCGCACGGTCCTCGCCCTTACCGAAGATCGCGAACGCCTGATTGGTGCCGTCCTGCTCGGCAACAATCTCGTCAACATTCTGGCCTCGGCCTTGGCAACAAGCCTTTTCCTCGCGCTGTTTGGTGATGCAGGCGTCGTCTACGCGACACTGGTGATGACGGCCGTTGTCCTGGTGTTTGCGGAAGTGGCTCCCAAGACCGTCGCCATCACCAATACCGATCGTGTGGCGCTGGCGGTTGCGCCGATTCTGCGCATCGTGACCTTTGTGTTCGGACCGATTACGGCGGCGGTGCAGTTCATCGTGCGCCACGCCTTGCGGCCTTTCGGTCTCGATGTCGGCGAAAACCAGCAAGTTCTTTCTGCGCATGAGGAGCTGCGCGGTGCGATCAACCTGCACCACCACGAAGGCAGCGTGGTCAAGATCGACCGCGACATGCTGGGAGGAATTCTCGATCTGCGAGATCTCGAGGTCAGTGACGTGATGGTACACCGCAAGAACATCGTGATGATCGATGCATCTCAACCCAACAGCGACATCATCTCGCAAGCGTTGGCAAGCCCGCACACGCGCATTCCACTCTGGCGCGACGGCCCGGAAGACATCGTCGGCGTCCTGCATGCCAAGGATCTGCTACGCGCACTTTCAGGCGCCGAATGGAAGGCAGATACAATCGACATTCTTTCGATAGCAACCAAGCCCTGGTTCGTGCCGGACACGACCGCACTGCAGGATCAGCTCAACGCATTTCTTCGCCGCAAGACGCACTTCGCCCTCGTCGTGGACGAGTATGGCGCGTTGATGGGTCTGATCACGCTGGAGGACATCCTTGAAGAAATCGTCGGCGATATTCGCGACGAGCACGATATCGAAGTAGCGGGCGTGAGGCTCCAGCCTGATGGCTCGGTCATCGTCAGCGGTGTTGTGCCTATCCGCGACCTCAACCGCGCCTTCGATTGGTCATTGCCTGACGAAGAGGCGACGACCATTGCCGGCCTCGTCATTCACGAAGCGCGCACCATCCCCGATGTCGGCCAGACCTTCACCTTTCACGGCTTCCGCTTCGAGATCCTGCGCCGCCAGCGCAACCAGATCGCCCAACTCCGCATCGCACCCGCCCGCAACCTCAAAACAGGCACGGGAGACTAGTCCGTTTCGGCTGCCGCTTCCTCCGGCGTCAACGCACGGATGCCAAGCGCATGGATTGGATGGTCCATCTCGTCCTTCAGCGCCGTCATGACCATACGCTGTCGCTCGATCCGCGATTTTCCCGCAAAACCGGAAGCAACGACGCGGACATGAAAATGGCTCTCGCCGCCTGGCCGGTGCCCGGCATGACCCTTGTGGAGATGCGACTGGTCCTCGATCTCGATCACGATCGGGGTGAGTGCCGACTCAAGCTTGCGGCGCATGGTCTCGGCGACAGACATCTGGATTACCGGCTAACCTGTTTGTTAATGCAGCTTTGTCAACTTGAAGGCGAAACGCCACATGCTTTCTTGTTTTAGGTCCGGCGCCAACCCATAATTTGAACCGTGAAACTGAACTCGAAATACTTCGATTCGATCCGGATCGCACCGCGCAAGATGCGTGGTCTGGAGCAGCCTCCGCGTGCGCGCGCTTCCGCCCATGAAGCGCCCCGAAGTTGCGATTGGGCCGGGTGCCGCGAAACGGGCCTCCATCGGGCCCCCCGCACCGCTGCAGCAAGCCGGCCGGACGCCGATGCCGACGCCCAGTATGTGTGGTTCTGCGCGACCCATATTCGGGAGTTCAACAGCAATTACGACTTCTTCAAGGGCATGACCGACGCCGAGGTCGCCGCTTTCCAGCGCGATGCGCTGACAGGTCATCGACCAACCTGGAATTTGGGCGTCAATGCCGCGAATGCGGCTTTCGGCCCCCGCTTTGGCGCCCACATGGGCCGAGCTTCGCCTTTTCGCGATTCCTTTGGCTTTTTTGAGGATACCGCAGGGTCAACTCGTCCTGAGGAGCCGCAAATGCGGCGCAAGCCCCGCGCATTGGAGCAGCAGGCGCTGGATACGTTGGGTCTGGACGGGACCGCCTCCTTGAACGAGATCAAGGCACGGTATAAGGAACTGGTCAAAAGGCACCATCCCGACGCCAATGGCGGCGACAGGTCGGCCGAGGAGCGTCTCCGCAAGGTCATTCAGGCCTACGATTACCTCCGGAAGAGCGGCTACCGCTGATCGGCGACAGGCAATGACGGGCTGGAAACGCCCTCTACCGGGCGGCGCGCCGGCTTGGGCAGGAACGATCGAGTTTTGGACGACACGCAGGGAAGTAGGCCAGGAATGAGCTTCGAAGCACGAAACGGTATGACCGAGAATCTCCCGGACAAGAAGGTTTCGGTCCGCGAGACCTTCAAGATCGACTTCGACATGGAGGTTCCGGCTTTCTCGGAGCCCAATGAATATGTGCCGGATTTCGATCCCGACTACCTGTTCGACCGCGACACGACGATAGCGCTGCTGGCCGGCTTTGCCTTCAACCGGCGCGTCATCGTTCAGGGCTATCATGGCACCGGCAAATCAACCCATATCGAGCAGGTTGCCGCGCGCCTCAACTGGCCGTGCATCCGCATCAATCTCGACAGCCATATCAGCCGCATCGATCTTGTCGGCAAGGACGCGATTGTCCTGAAGGATGGCAAGCAGGTGACCGAATTCCGCGAAGGCATCCTGCCCTGGGCGCTGCAACATCCCGTGGCGCTTGTCTTCGACGAGTATGACGCCGGACGCCCGGACGTGATGTTCGTGATCCAGCGCATTCTCGAGGCCTCGGGCAAGTTGACGCTTCTCGACCAGAACCGCGTCATCCGTCCGCACCCTGCGTTCCGCCTTTTCGCGACGGCCAATACGGTCGGCCTGGGCGACACTTCGGGTCTCTATCATGGCACACAGCAGATCAACCAGGGTCAGATGGACCGGTGGAATATCGTCACCACCCTGAACTACCTGCCGCACGCCGAGGAAGTGAATATCATGCTCTCCAAGCTGAAGAGCTATGACACCGAAGAGGGCCGCAAACAGATCGCAGCCATGGTCCGCGTTGCCGATCTCACGCGCTCGGCCTTCATCAACGGGGATATTTCGACCGTGATGAGCCCGCGCACGGTGCTGACCTGGGCGGAAAACGCCAGGATCTTCGGCGGCGATGTCGGTTTTGCCTTCCGCGTCACCTTCCTCAACAAATGCGACGAACTCGAGCGGGCAACGGTCGCTGAATTCTATCAGCGTTCCTTTGGCGAGGACCTCCCCGATTCGGCGGCCAACATAAAGGTCGCCTGACAAACCCGAAGAGCGACACGGCCCATGAAATCGAAGGAAGGCCCCGTCGAACCGTTCAAACGCGCGCTGGCTCAAACCATGCGCACGATTGCGGCTGAGCCGGAGCTGAACGTCACATTCGGCACGGAAGCGCCGGGCCTGCGTGGCCTGCGCGCCCGCCTACCCCTGCCGAGCCGCGCGCTGCCACCCGAGGAAGTGGCGCAGGTGCGCGGCGTTTCCGACGCCTACGCGCTGCGCCTCGCCCATCATGACGAAAAGATCAATGCGACGTTGCAGCCCGAGGGCGGCAACGCGCTTGCCGTGTTCGATGCAGTGGAACAGGCGCGTGTCGAGGCCATTGGCGCCAATCAGATGGCGGGCATGTCGAAGAACCTGACCGCTGCATTGGAACAGCGCTGCGCATCGCGCGGCTATGATCGCATTACGTCACGCGATGAGGCGCCGCTGGCCGAAGCAGTCGCCATGATGGTCCGCGAGAAGCTGACTGGCGAGGCACCACCCCCGTCGGCCCGCAAATTGGTCGATCAATGGCGGTCATGGATCGAGGACAAGGCCGGCAAGGATCTGGATCGTCTCGGGGAAGTGATCGGCGACCAGAAGGCATTTGCGCATGCGACGCGCGACATTCTGGCCGATCTCGATATGGGCGACGAGCTCGGCGAAGCGCCAGACCAGTCCTCCGACGATGCCGACGAGCAGGAAGGCGACAGTCAGGACAGTTCCGAGCAAAGTCAGTCGGGCGAAGCCGAACAGCCTGAAGGCTCGTCCGCGGACCAGGTAGAGTTCACGGAAGGCGAGGGCGAGGAAGGCGACGAACAGACGGTTGAAGTCGATTCCGACGACATGCCATCTGATGGTGACACGGACGAGACCAGCGAAGGCAATCAACCCTGGCGTCCGAACCAGCAGGGCGATGACAAGAATCGCGCCGCCTACAAGATCTTCACCCCGCAATATGACGAAGTGATTGCGGCCGAGGATCTCTGCGACATCGAGGAACTATCTCGCCTGCGCCAGTATCTCGATCAACAACTGCAGCAGATGCAGGGTGTCGTTTCGCGCCTCGCCAATCGCCTGCAACGCCGGCTGCTGGCGCAGCAGAACCGAACCTGGGAATTCGACCTTGAGGAAGGCATCCTCGACGCGGCGCGGTTGACGCGCGCCGTCGTCGACCCGATGCAGCCGCTCGCCTTCAAGGTCGAGCACGACATGAACTTCCGCGACACGGTGGTGACGCTCCTGCTCGACAATTCGGGCTCGATGCGCGGCCGGCCGATCACGGTTGCAGCCATGTGCGCCGACATTCTGGCCCGCACACTGGAGCGTTGCGGCGTCAAGGTGGAGATTCTCGGATTCACGACACGCGCCTGGAAGGGCGGTCAGTCGCGCGAACGCTGGCTCGCCGAAGGCAAGCCCGCCCAGCCCGGCCGCCTCAACGACCTTCGCCACATCGTCTACAAATCGGCCGACAGTCCCTGGCGACGTGCACGGCGCAATCTCGGTCTGATGATGCGCGAAGGCCTGTTGAAGGAAAACATCGACGGCGAAGCGCTGATCTGGGCCTATAACCGCCTGCTGGCGCGACCGGAGCAGCGCCGCATCATGATGGTGATTTCGGACGGCGCGCCAGTCGACGATTCGACGCTGTCGGTCAATGCCGGCAACTATCTCGAGAAGCATCTGCGTTCGGTCATTGAGCAGATCGAGACTCGTTCGCCGGTCGAGCTGATCGCCATCGGAATTGGCCACGACGTAACGCGCTACTATCGACGCGCCGTTACCATTGTCGATGCCGAACAGCTCGGCGGCGCAATGACCGAGAAGCTCGCAGAGCTTTTCGACGATGAGACGACGCTGCGCCGCGGCCAGTTGAAGGCACGCGGCCAGGACGCGCCAAAGAAGCGGGGCGGCGTCTCTGCCCGGGCGGCCCGCGCGGTGCGCTAGACGATCACGCGGCCTTTCCGATCCGGTATGTACAGCGCCGCCCGCCGTCGAGCAGATATTCCTCACGTTCGACCCGCGCGCCATCGCCCAGCATCATGCGAAAGAGCGTGAGTTCAGACCGGCAGAAACCCCGACAGGCCGTTGCTGCGGCACAGATCGGGCAGTGATCCTCGATCAGAATGAAATCCTCGCCGTCGCATTCGACCCGCGCCATGTAGCCCTCCGCGGCGCGGACCGCCGCCAGCGCCTCGACCCGCGCCGCGAGCGACGTCGCGCCGGCCAGCGCCTTGTCGTAACTCATCCGCATGTCGCGCTCGCGCTCGGCGACGAGCCTGGAGAGGCCATCCTCGCCAAAAAGGCGGCGCACATCGCCGATCATCTTGGCCGTCAATTCCGCATGGGCGTCGCCGAAGCGCACATGGCCAGCGGACGTCAACCGCCAGAACCTCCGCGGGCGCCCGACACCTTCGGACTTGTCGAAGGACTCGATCTGACCGGCCTCGCCGAGCGCGTGCAGATGGCGGCGCGCGCCCATCGAGGTCATCGACAATGCGTCGCCGAGCATCTCGGCGGTTTGCGGACCGTTTTTCTTGAGGAGGTGCAGGATACGCGCGGGCGTCGAATGCATAATAACATCATGCCGCCACAGGACCTGTTTTTCAAGTTATTCGATTACAAAATAAGTGATCAATCTCAATGGCTTGACAAGAGAGGTTACAAATTTCCTTTATTTTAAAAACATTATTGTTTATTTAATAAATCTCCTTCGGAGCGCCGCTCATGTCAGGCTTGGCCCCCGTTCAGCCTCGTCGCAAGCGCAGCCTCGCTGCGGCCATCATCTCGATGGGGATGGTCAATCTGTCGATGGGCATCGCCTTCCCGCTCGCCGCCCTGATCATGGCTCGCCAAGGCGCGGAACCGGGTCTGATCGGGCTTTCGGCCGCGGCACAAGCGGCGCCGGTGTTTCTGATCTCGCCAATCGCGCCGTGGATCATGCGCCGCTTCGGACCGGCCAATGTGATGATCGGCGGATTGTTGCTGGCCGGCTTCTCGTTCCTGTTGATCGGCTGCTACGCCAATTTCCTAGCCTGGTTCCCGCTTCGCTTCCTGCTCGGCGTCGCCGGCACACTGCTATGGGCGACCAGCGAGGCATGGATCAACGCGCTGGCCGAGGATGCAAAGAGAGGAAAGATCATCGGTATCTATGGCGCCTCGGCGGCAGCCGGCTTTGCGCTCGGACCGGCAACGCTGGTGGTGCTCGGAACGGGTGTCGAGCCCTTCTATCTGGGCGGCGCATTGATGATTGCGGCCGCCATTCTGGTCACCACCGCGGACAAGAGCCGCAACCACTTCGAGAAAACCGAAAAATCGTCCCCGATGTGGCGTCTGGTCTTCGTCGCGCCGGCAGCGCTGCTGGTCAACGTTTTCTATGCCGCCGCCGAAGAATCTCTGGTCACGTTTTTCCCGCTCTATGCAATCCGCTCCGGCATGGCCGAAAGCGGCAGTCTGGCACTGCTGACCGTCGCCGCGGTCGGCGCCATCGTCATGCAGCCGATTGTCGGCGTGGCCGCCGACCGGATGAACCGGCTCCGCCTCCTGATCGGATTGGTACTGGCGACGATTGCCGGCTACGCGTTGCTGCCCTTCGCGGTGCCCATGTTGATCGCGACCGGGATCGTCCTCTTTCTGGTGGTCGGTCTCGCCAACGGCATTTTCACGCTCGGCATGGTGCTGGTCGGCGAGCGTTTCCGCGGCGCCGAACTGGCCGGCGCCAGCGCCTTCACAACCGCCATGTGGGGCACCGGCGCCCTGATCGGCACGCCGCTTTCGGGCTTTGCGATGCAGCTCTGGGACCCGCAGGGTCTCGTGCTGGCAGTCGTTCTGATCTTTACAGCCTATCTACCGTTTCCGATCATTGCATTGCTGCAGGAACGCAAATCGCGAATCGCTTGAAATTTGCGCTTGAGATTCAGACGGATACGGATAATCTGCGCGGCTTTTCTCCGTTCAGGGCTTTCATCGTCATGCGCGCCGCGCTTGCCACATTCCGCTCGGATCATCGTCTCTGGATCGACGAGGCGAAGGCGACGCTTGCCTTGTCGTGGCCGCTGATCTTCACCAATCTCGCACAGGTCGCGATCAACGCCACCGACGTGCTGATGATGGGCTGGCTCGGTCCGGAAACGCTGGCCGCCGGCACGCTCGGGTCGAACCTCTATTTTCTCGTCTTCATCTTCGGTATCGGCCTGATGACCGCCGCCTCGCCGATGACCGCCGCCGAGCTCGGCCGCCGCAAACATTCCGTGCGCGACGTGCGCCGCACCGTGCGTCAGGCCTTCTGGGCGGGACTTGCGATTGTCATACCGTTCTGGGTGGTGCTCTGGAACGCCGAGTGGATTCTGCTCGCGCTCGGGCAGGAACCGGTGCTGGCTCAGGAGGGCGCGTCCTATGTGCGGGCCATGCAATGGTCGCTGTTGCCGATGCTCTTTTACATCGTGCTCCGCGCCTTCATCGCCGCGCTCGAACGGCCGCGCTGGGCCTTCGTCATCAGCGGCATCGCCGTTCCGTTCAATGCCTTCGCCAACTACTGTCTGATGTTCGGACATTTCGGTTTTCCGGCGCTGGGTCTCGTCGGCGCGGGCATTGGCAGCGTGCTCTCCTGCAGTTTCATGTTCGGCGCACTGAGCCTTGTTGTGCTCTTTGACCGGCAGTTTCGCCGCTACCACCTGTTCGGCCGTTTCTGGCGCGCGGACTGGTCGCGCTTCCGCGAAATCTGGCGGCTTGGTCTGCCGATCGCCGTGACGCTCGGCCTTGAGGTATCGGTCTTCAACGCCGCCGTCTTCCTGATCGGCCTTTTCGGCGCCGCCTCACTGGCCGCGCACGCCATCGCCCTGCAGATCGCCGCCATCTCCTTCATGGTGCCGCTCGGTTTCTCGCAAGCGGTCACGGTACGCGTCGGCCGCGCATATGGCGCCGGCAACCGCGATGCAATCCGCCGCGCTGGCTGGACGCCGTTCGTCATGGGTGTCGTCTTTATGGGATTTATGGCGCTGGTGATGATCCTCTTCCCCTATTCGCTGATCGGCGCCTTTATCGACCGGACAGCGCCCGAAAACGCGGGCGTGATCGAGCTTGCCGTCACTTTCCTCGCCGTCGCTGCGCTTTTTCAGGTTTTCGACGGCGCGCAATCGATCGGCGTCGGCATGCTGCGCGGCCTTCACGACACGCGCGTGCCGATGATCTATGCGGGCATCAGCTATTGGCTGATCGGCCTGACATCTGGCGTGGTGCTCGCATTTCCATTCAAAATGGAAGGTTTCGGCATCTGGCTCGGCCTTGCAACGGGCCTCGCTGCCGCGTCGTCGCTGATGCTTTACCGCTGGCTGCGGCGTGGCGCGCTGCGGCTCGACGAAGCCCCATGGGCACGGCGCACCTGAATCCCTTGTCTGTCAACCGCACACCGATATGATGCCTCCCGGCCGAGCCGTCGGCCGGATTCCCGGCGGTCCGAAGCAGAGGATCCGTAAATTGCGTCGCCCGACCATGATTGCCGGTCTGCTGGTTGTCTTCGCATTTGTTGCGATAAGCGCGCCGGTCTATTCCCCTGCCCATGCCGAAGCCGAGCGCATCGACATCAAGACAAACCCGCTTGTCTGGAACCCGGAAGACCGCAGCGAAACGCGCACCGGAAAGCTGGAATGGGCCGGTGGCATCGAAATCAGATCGCCGAAGACGGAATTCGGCGGCTGGTCGGGCTTGGCCATCAGTTCGGACGGCACGGTACTGCTTTCCGTTTCCGATGAGGGGCATTGGCTGAAAGCAAGGGTCCTCTACGACGAAAGAGGCCGGCTGTCCGGGCTGGCGGAAGGTCACATGGCACCGATGCTGGGTCTCGACGGCAAACCGATCGCAGGAAAGATGCTCGGCGATGCCGAAGGCCTTGTGGTCGATACGGCCAACCCGCTGGAGGGCCGTGCCTATGTCAGCTATGAGCGGGCACACCGTATCTGGCGATACAATCTCGGTGAGGCGGGATTCGCAGCGCTGCCCGAACAACTCCTGACTCAACGCCATTTCGGCCGTCTCAAGACCAATGCGGGCATCGAGTCAATTGAATTGCTGCCGCGTCTCGAAGGCGATGGTGAACCGCGCATCCTCGCTGTCACGGAGGACACATTCGATCCGCGCGGCAACCTCAAGGCCTTCATTGCCGATGGCCACGATATTTCATGGTTCGCGGTAAAGCCCCGCGAGCCGTACAAACCGACGGATATGGCTTTGTTGCCGAATGGCGACCTGCTGCTTCTGGAGCGGCGTTTCTCGATGCTCGCCGGCGTCGGCATGCAGATGCGCCTGATCGAGAAGGATGACATTGTGCCAGGAGCACTCGTCGACGGTCCGGTTCTGATCGATGTCGGGCAGCGCTATTCGATCGACAATATGGAGGGACTGGCCGTTCGTGAGGACAGCAATGGCGACCTGCTGATCTACGCGATATCCGACAACAACTTCAACATGCTGCAGCGAACGCTTCTGTTGATGTTTCGCCTGAGCGGAACATCCCCCGCAGCAACTGCCGATACGATCAGGCACCCCCAAAGCCAGACAGCGGACGAATGGTCCGGCGCAGCATCCCGGTCGGAAGAAGCTGCAGCAGCGCCCAACTGAAATACAGTCCAGCCTCGACAATGAGCCGCGCGATCAACGCATCGTCCCATGAAGCTGTCGGTCGCATGCTGAAGGCAACGGAAAAAGCCAATCCCCCGATCAATGCCGCCAGAAAGGGCGCCTTCCACCAGGGAATACCACGCACCCAATCGAAGGTCAGAATATTGACCAGCTGCGCGAGCGCCATAGCGCCGGCGAAGGCGGCTGCCTCGGGATAGGGAGCGATCTCCCGCTCGAAATCGACGATGATGCCGTCGCGCAGTGCCCAGAAAAGTGCGCCGCCGATCAGCACCCATGCGACAAGGGCCGCAGTGAGCGTGAGGGCCGGCCCATAACGGCGGCTGGTCAGATTGAGAATGAAGAAAACACCCGGCAGAACCACAAGACCCCATGTCAGCCAGGCCGACGCGTCAAGCCGGGTATCGAAGATAGCCAGATAACGCCCCTCGGCGACCGGCATTTCGCGAAGAAAATATGCGGAGAGAAAGGCCGTGCTCAAGGCAAGGACCGGCACGATCAGGCGCACGATCGTCGTGATCAGCCGCGCAACAAAGCCCGGCCGGCTGATCGGCACTCGATCAACCCCGCTATCCAGCATCCGCACACCCCCAATTACATCGGGCAAAGTCTAGCGGCGCGTACCACATCCTGAAAAGGGGACATCCGGACTTTCGATAAACTGGGTAAAATTCGCCGGAAAAGAAAAGGGCGGCCGAAGCCGCCCGTTCCCGGATATTCGCAGAAGCTGGCCCCCGTCATGCAGCCGCGGCCTGGGCCTTTTCGACCGCACGCTTCAGTTTGAGCGCACGCGAGGACAACTGCGCGTCCGCGGCTTTGAGAAGAAAGGGGTCGAGCCCGCCATTATGCTCCACCGAGCGAAGCGCATGCGCCGAAATGCGCAGACTGACCTGCCGACCCAGCGCATCGCTGATCAGCGTCACCTGGCAGAGATTCGGCAGGAACCTGCGCCGGGTCTTGCGGTTGGCGTGGCTGACATTGTTGCCGGACATCACGGCCTTGCCGGACAGTTCGCAGCGGCGGGACATGGGAATTTCCTTTGCAAATTCGTCGGGCTGCCGCAGTTTCCCGCGCAGCCCTTTCAGGCGGGCACGTATAAAAGGCCCGCAGGGGCCAGTCAAGGCCGTTCAGGCCTGTTCTGCGGTCCCGAACACCAGGTCCAGAAGCCGCCTCGCAGCGGCCGTAGGGGTCGACTGTCCTTCCTCGACCTCCCGTTCCAGTTCAGGCATCAATGCGGCGGCCTTCGCATCGCTCTTGAGCGTCGAAATCAGGCCCTCACGCAGCTCGGTCCAGAACCAGGCCCTGGCCTGATCGGCCCGTAATCGGGCGAGATCGCCAGACGCCGTCAGGGCCGCCCTGTGCGCCTCGGCTGCCTGCCAGACCTTGTCGAGCCCCTCGCCCTTGAGCGCAGAGGCCAGCAGCACATGCGGCGCCCAGGCGGGCGTTTTGGGCCGCATCAGGTGAAGAGCCGCCTGATACTCGGTCTGAGCGCGCCGCGCAGCGGGCACAAGATCGCCATCGGCCTTGTTAACCACGATCAGATCCGCAAGTTCCATGATACCGCGCTTGATCCCCTGCAATTCATCGCCGCCGCCCGGCGCAAGCAGCAGCACGAACATGTCGACCATGTCGGCCACGGAAGTCTCTGACTGGCCGACGCCCACTGTCTCGACGAGAATGACGTCATAACCGGCCGCTTCGGCCAGCAACATCGCCTCGCGTGTCCGCCGTGCGACACCGCCAAGCGTCCCCCCCGACGGCGAGGGCCGGATAAAGGCATTGGGATCCCGCGCCAACAGCTCCATGCGTGTCTTGTCGCCGAGAATGGAGCCGCCAGTCCGGGCCGATGACGGATCGACCGCCAGAACGGCCACCCGCAGGCCCTTGCCGGTCAGAAGCCGGCCAAATGCTTCGATAAAGGTCGACTTGCCAACGCCCGGGGTTCCGGACAGGCCCAATCTGACGGCCTTGCCTGTTTCAGGCAGCAACTCGGCCAGCAGCGCCTGAGCAATTGCCTGATGGTCCGCACGGGACGATTCGACCAGCGTAATGCCCCGTGCCAACGCACTTCGGCTACCGGAACGGATTCCGGCGGCCAGTTCGGCTGGATCCGGCAACGCCCGGTTCAGGGTCTGCCGTTGATGATGCTTTTGATCGGGTCCACTTGCCATGCCAGTTGCATACTTGGTCAGGACAGCCCGCGTCCAGCCCCGGACGGCCATCTGAGTGGCTGTTCATCGCCGGTTCATGCGGAATTATCGATCATCAGTCGAGGCACGGTCTCTGGCGGACCGGCGCAATCCAGAGAGGATCAATGGCCCGTATCGAACGTGGAAATGAGTGGCGCAGGGTGGCAGGTCTCATGCTGACCATGACCACGGTCGTCCTTGTCGCCGCGTCGACATCCACTGGCGCCGCGCCGGTTCCAGCCGAACGGGAGGCCCGGATGCCCGGCGTGACCGCCGATTACACTGTCTATATCGGCGGCTTCAAGGCAGCCGAGGGCAGCATCAATGCCACCTTGCGCGGTGAAAATTATTCAATGACAAGTTTTCTTGGCGTTGCCGGCGTTCCGAAGAACTTCCTCGACGCGAAATGGACGATGGAAAGTGCGGGTCGCATTGATGAGGCGCGGATTCAGCCGCAGCGTTTTACCTTTCAGTCCGACGAGAAAGGCAAGATCAAGCACCGCGAAATGACCTATGACGGTACGGACCGTCCGGAAACGACATTTGATCCACCACTACCGCCGCATGAAGACATTTCCGTACTTCCCTACGAACGGCAGAATACGCTTGATCCGATCAGCGCGTTGCTGGTGCCGGTCGCCGCAGGCGAGAATCCCTGCAACCGAAGACTCGCCATCTTCGACGGCAAACGGCGCTACGACATCCAGCTGGCTTTCGACAGCGAAGGCACGGTGACAACACGCAACAAGGGCTACAGCGGCATGGCCATCCGCTGCTCGGTTCGAATGATCCCTCGCAGCGGAATGAAGCAGACGAGCTTCACGAAAATGCTTCAGCAACGCGGCAATGCTCATATCTGGCTTGCCCCGATGAATGACGGAAACATCTATGTTCCCGTTCGCATTCAGGTAAGAACGCCGATCGGCGGTGCCGTCATGGACGTGGTGAGTCTTCGCCAGTACGCAACGAGAACTGCGGCGGTTCGATAAATGGGCTCAGCTCTCGTCCGCCCTTCCTGCTGCTGATGAACGGCTCACTTCTGCGTAGAGCGCACGCAGCCGCTTGACGAGGTCGTCCTCAGGCGAGGTTCCGGCCTGCTCGATTTCCTTCAACAATCCTTCAAGCCGCGTCGACAGCATGTCGTAATACGCACGCTGTTGCGCATCCGGATTCTTCATCCGGGGATCGCTCATGTCGACAAGACGCCGCCGCTTTGGGCGTGCAAAGCCTTCTCCGGTGCTCATCACACCTCCAGAGATCTCTCATTGCTGAAACCTGTGCGGCGGTCATGTTTTCCCGGGGTTTCCCGACCCGGGAGGGCACAACTCACCTGGCATGGCCCATTGGCGGCGGCTCTGAGATCGTTTGAGCGGCACGCGTGCCATCACCTGTCCGAATCTCTGTCCGGACGTTCGCGGTTGAGATAACGGCGCTTGTGAGCAGTTGCAACATCGAACAATCGCGTCGTGCGCATTTGACGCACGCCGCGCCTTATTCGTAGGCAGACGGGAGAATTGGCGATTTTACGGGCAGCCTCAGGCCGCCCGCCGCCTTTTTTCGCTGATAAGCTTCAGGATTTCCAGCGCTGCCGCCGGAATATTCGTGCCCGGGCCAAATATGGCAGACGCACCGGCCTTCTTCAGGAAGTCGTAGTCCTGTGCCGGAATGACACCACCGCAGATGATCAGGATGTCGTCGGCCCCTTCGTCCTTGAGCGCCTTTGCGAGCGCCGGCACAAGCGTTTTGTGCCCGGCGGCAAGACTTGAAATGCCGATCACGTGAACGTCATTTTCGATTGCATCGCGCGCCGCTTCTTCGGGTGTCTGGAAAAGCGGACCCACATCGACATCGAAGCCGAGATCGGCGAACGCAGTCGCAATCACCTTCGCACCGCGATCATGCCCGTCCTGCCCCATCTTGACGACCAGCATACGCGGCCGCCGGCCTTCGGCCTCGGCGAACGCTTCGATCTCCTTGGAAATCTGCATGAAGCCCTCATCCCCTTCATAGGCCTGAGCATAGACACCGGAGATCGACTTGATCTCGGCGCGGTGCCGGCCAAACACCTCTTCCATGGCATCCGAAATTTCACCAACAGTCGCGCGCGCACGGGCCGCGTCGACGGCAAGCGCCAGAAGATTGCCGTCGCCTCGCGCTCCCGCAGTGAGCGCCGCCAGCGCCGCCTTGCATTTCGTTTCGTCGCGCTCGGCGCGCACTTTCTTGAGGCGTGCGATCTGCGAGTCGCGCACCTTTGCATTGTCGATGTCGAGGATTTCGAGGGCATCTTCCTTCGGCAAGCGATACTTGTTGACGCCGACAATCACCTCCTGCCCGCGATCGATCCGCGCTTGCTTGCGTGCAGCGGCTTCCTCGATCCGAAGCTTCGGCATGCCGGTCGCGACCGCCTTTGTCATGCCGCCAAGCTCTTCAACCTCCTCGATCAGCTTCCAGGCCTCGCCGGCAAGCGAATGTGTGAGGCTCTCCATGTAGTAGGAACCCCCCATCGGATCGATGACATTGGTGATACCGGTCTCGTGCTGGATGACGAGTTGCGTATTCCGTGCAATGCGCGCTGAGAAGTCGGTAGGCAGTGCGATCGCCTCGTCAAGCGCATTTGTGTGGAGCGACTGGGTGCCGCCCAGAACCGCAGCCATCGCCTCGATCGTGGTCCGGATGACGTTGTTGTAAGGATCCTGTTCGGTCAGCGAAACACCGGATGTCTGGCAATGCGTGCGCAGAATCGACGACTTTGCATCCTTGGGATTGAACTCCGCCATGATCTTCGACCATAGAAGCCGCGCGGCACGCAGCTTCGCGATCTCCATGAAGAAGTTCATGCCGATTGCAAAGAAGAAGGAGAGACGCGGTGCAAATTCGTCGACGTCCAGACCTGCAGCCAGCGCAGCGCGCACATATTCACGCCCATCCGCAAGCGTGAATGCAAGCTCCTGAACCTGCGTCGCACCCGCTTCCTGCATGTGATAACCGGAAATCGAGATCGTGTTGAATTTCGGCATATGGCGGGAACAGAAACCGATGATGTCGGCAACGATCCGCATCGACGGTTCGGGCGGATAGATATAGGTGTTGCGGACCATGAACTCCTTGAGAATGTCGTTCTGGATGGTGCCGGAGAGCTGATCCGGCTTCACGCCCTGCTCTTCTGCCGCCACGATGTAGTTGGCAAGGATGGGGATGACGGCGCCGTTCATCGTCATCGACACCGACATTTCGCCGAGCGGAATCTGATCGAACAGAATCTTCATATCCTCGACCGAGTCGATGGCAACACCGGCCTTGCCAACATCGCCGACAACACGCGGGTGGTCGCTGTCATAGCCGCGATGGGTCGCAAGATCGAAGGCAACCGAGAGTCCCTTCTGGCCGGCGGCGAGATTGCGCCGATAGAAGGCGTTCGACTCCTCGGCTGTCGAGAAGCCGGCATATTGTCGGATGGTCCATGGCCGTCCCGCATACATCGTCGCCTGCGGACCGCGTGTGTAGGGCGCAAATCCCGGCAGGCTATCCGCGTCGTATCCTTCGCCCGCGATCCGTTCCAGATCGCTCGCCGTGTAGAGCGGCTTGACGTCGATACCCTCTGGCGTCTTCCAGACGAGAGACGCCGATCCGGCACCCTTGGTCTGTTTGCTGACTGCGGCTTCCCAGTCGCGAAGCGTCTTCTTGTCGGCCATCTCGTCTCTACCCGCTCGAAATTCGAAGGAAATCTGTACAGCGACATCCTAACATAGCGCCGCCGGCCCCAAAATGCGGGCGGAGTATCGGGGAACCGCAAGACAGGGTCAAACCACCTTGAAGAGGGGGCGGATGCAACCTGCCGTTGCGGCAGATCGACCGAAATTCCCTTGCCGGTGCTGGCCGTCAATCGACACATGCCTTACGCTGGGGCTGCTTCGACATTGGCATCCATATCCGCGATGCCGCAGAAGAAAATTGAGGGGAAGAATGCCTGCAACCCGAATTCGCCTTGGCGCGTCATCCACCGCAATCATGCTGCTTTGCCTGGCGGCGTTCGCGATAACCGCCTGCAGCGGCGGCGGCGCCGCACGCAAACGCGACGCCGACGGGCGCATCATACCGACTTTGGCGGAGCAGGATCCGGTCGGCACACTCTATGCGAAATCGATCAGCGACGCGGCGCGTGGCGAATGCGACGATCGAACGCTTGATGTTTTGACCTGTTTTTCCTACCGCGGACACGGATATGAAGGCGCGCAGACCGCTCTCGGTCAATGCCTGATCGCAACCGGCAGCAACAGCGAAGGGCTCGTGTGGATCAACCGTGCCGCGGGTGCGGGCTGGGCGGACGCGCAGAAGCTCCTGGCGCAGCTATATCTTGCAGGAGACGTGACGCCACGCGACGGGGTGCAGGCGGCCAAATGGGCAAAGCTCTACACCCGCAATCCGTCTCTGCTTTCGCTTGGTGTACAGCCGGACCGGAATTTCACTCTGGCATTTGAGGGCGAAATAACGACCGGCGAGAATGCGGAGGCCGACAGGCAAGTCGCGGCCTGGTCGCCGCGCTACTGGGTCCCGACCACGCAGGTCGACCAGAACGTCAAGCGCAGTTGCGAGGTCGAAGGCCGTCGCCCGCCCCGGACGCGCCAGGACGTGCCCCTGATAACGGTCCCAGACGTCTACTGACCACTCTGAACTCCACTGCAAAAACGTTGCATCATCTGCCCGCACCCTCGCGCCGGCAGATGATGCGCCGTGCCTGCACGGCCAACCTGGCGGCCATTTTCTCCATAAAACCCTGCGTTTAGGGAAACTTTACTTCCCTCCCCTAAACCTTTCACAGGTGGGGTCGCTAGCTTGGGGGAGGAGACCCCGTTCATATGCCCGGCACGCCAACGGACACGAAGCCATCCGCGGGGCTTGTGGCAAGTCTCGCACTAAGGTTGTTCGATAACGCTCCCGGGAACGACGCCTCTCCGGAAGCCGATACGCGCTCGCGCCGCGTTCGCCTTGAGCTCTACCGCTCGGTGATGACGACCTTCCGAACGCTGCCGATCTACTTCCCCGCGATCGTCGGCGCTATAGCGATTGCCTTCGATCCCGCCGCACCTGTTCCGGTCGTCTTTGGCTGGTGGCTTGTCATTCTGGTGATCCATCTTGAGTACGCGCTGTTTCAGAGGCGCTTTTTCTCTGCCAACGAGGACGGAATAGATCCGGATACATGGATCACGGCGACGGCAATCCGCTACTGGATCATGAACATCGTCTGGGTCGGCCTCATCCCGCTTTTCTGGCAGGCGGACGGCAACATCCAGAACCTTGCCGTCCTGATGATCTTCATCGTCCATGTCGTGATGTCGGCCCAGACGGCGTTTCCCGTGACCGCCCTTCTGATTGCGGCAACGCTGCCGGTCATGGCAGCAGTCATTGTTGTCGGAATCTGGACCGGCGAACAGACATTCGTGGCGCTCGGAATCGCCTGCATCCCGACCTACCTCTACCTCTCCCGCATTGCGCAGCAGCAGCGTGCGGCAGCAACCGAAACGCTCGAACTGCGCTTTCGCAACGCCGATCTCATTCGCGATCTGGAACGCGCGCACGACATGTCGGAAACGGCCCGTCTTCACGCCGAGGAAGCAAACGCCCAGTTGCTTCGCCGCGAGCATCACTTCCGCGCCCTGGTCGAGAATGCCTTCGATGTCGTGCTCGTCACCAATGAAGAAGGTGTCATCCAGTATGCCTCGCCGGCAGCCGAAAAGATCGGCATCCCGCCGGATGCGCTTGTGGGCTTGAACGGCATCGACCTTCTGTCGCCCGAACAACAGGAAACGTTGCGCGAGGACGCCGTCAAGGCCAGTGACGATTCACGGCCCACCGCCCGCACCTATGAACTCCTGATCCCGCGCTACGAGAACCGTGCAATCTGGATCGAGGCCACGGTCACGAACCTGCTGAAGGACGAGAATGTCCGGGGCTTCGTCGTCAATCTTCGCGACATTACACAACGCAAACGGGCCGAGAACGAACAAAAGAGCCAGTTCCGCGTGCTGCAGGCGCTGGCAACCGGCCTTGCACTCGACGAGGTGATGTCGCTTCTGGCGCTGGGCGCCGAGGAAACGAACCCGGGTGCACGCGCGGCTGTGTTCCTGCTTGATGGCGAGGAAAACCTGATCACCTGTGCTGCTCCCCACCTTCCGACCGATTTCGACGATTGGGTAACGCGCTACTGGAAGGAACAGCGCAACGGACCCTTCGGCGAACTCGCCCTTGCCGGTCACAAGATCATCGCAACCGATCTGCAGGAAGAACAGCACGGCCCCACGGTCACGCCCTATATGCGCAAGGCAGATATCCAGACCGTCTGGTTCCAGCCTATCCTGTCGCACAACGATCGCGTCGTCGGTGCCTTCGCCATGTATTTCCCGGACCCGCGCCAACCGGGCCCTTGGGAGGACGCCTACCTGCTTGGCGCCGCACATCTGGCCGGCATTGCCATCGAGCGGCGGCGCGCCGAACAGAGCCTCAAGCAGGCGACCGAAAATGCCGAAATGGCTAACCGTGCCAAGACCAAGTTCCTCGCCAACATGAGTCACGAACTGCGCACGCCGCTGAATGCGATTATCGGCTTCTCCGAGATCATGCGTGACGGTATGTTCGGCCCGCTCGGCAACGAGCGCTATCGCGACTACGCGATCGACATTCACGACAGCGGACGTCACCTACTCAATGTCATCGATGACATTCTCGATATCTCGAAGATCGAAGCGGGTCGCTACGCGATCGAGGAACAGGAAATCGACCTGGCGGATGTTCTTTACTGGTCCGCCGAAATGATGCGGGCGCGCACGATGGACAAGAACCAGATGGTATCGCTCGATCTCCCCGACAGCATGCCGCACATCAATGCCGACCAGCGCGCCATGCGGCAGATCATGCTGAATTTGCTGTCGAATGCAGCCAAGTTCACGCCGGCCGAGGGCCGCATCGATATCGGCGTTGCGCTGACAGAAACGGGCGAACTGAAGGTCGCCGTATGTGACACGGGAATCGGCATACCGGCCGACAAACTTGGTGAGGTAATGGAGCCGTTCGGCCAGGTCGACGACACCAACGCCCGTCAGCACGGCGGTACCGGCCTTGGCCTCCCGATCACGAAATCGCTGATCGAGATGCACGACGGCGAGTTCATACTGGAAAGCACCGTCGGTATCGGCACAAGTGCGACGATGATACTGCCGGCATCGCGCCTGATATGGGCGAAGACGGGCGAAGCCGCGGCGCACTGAGCCGTCACCGGCAGCTCCGCCCCGAAAATGCGCCTATTCGGCGGCCTTCTTCTGGCGTTCGCTGGCCCCGATGAAGCCGAAGAGATGTCCGCCCACTTTGCGCATCTGGATTTCCTCCGAGCCTTCGGTGATGCGATAGCGCCGGTGATGACGATAGATGTGCTCAAATGGCTTGTGCCGCGAGTAACCCATACCACCATGCACCTGGATCGCGAGGTCGGCCGCCTGACAGACGAGCCGGTTCGCGCGGTAGTTGCACATCGACACCTTGTCCGACAGATGCCGTGCGACGTCCTTCTTCGACATCTGGTCCATCTGCCACGCGGTCTTGTAGACGAGATTGCGGATCATCTCGCATTCGGTATGCGCTTCGATCAGCGGAAACTGGATTGCCTGGTTGGCGGCAAGCGGCTTGCCGAACGGCTTGCGCTGCTTGGCATATTTGACGCTTTCATTGATGCAGAACTGTGCCGCACCCACACCGGACGCGGCCTGCCGGATACGGTTCTCGTGCACGAAATGCTGCGCAAGCTCGAGGCCCCTCTCCGGATCGCCGAGAATGGCATCTTCCGGCACCCAGACATTCGTGAACGAAACGCGCGGGTGGTCGGTCGGCATGTTGAAGGTCCAGAGATATTCCTCGATCTTGACCCCGGGTGTCTCCGTCGGAACGATGAAACAGGTGATGCCGAGCGGGTCGCCATCCTGGCCGCTGGTGCGCGCGAACACGAAATCATGCGTCGCGACATGCATGCCTGTGTTCCACATCTTCATTCCGTTGATGACCCAGCCGTCCTTGCCGTCGCGTTTCTCGCGGCGGCCGCGCGTCTCCATCCATGTGGCATCCGAACCGTGTTCGGGCTCGGTCAGGCCGAAAGCGACACGCACGGACCCATCGAGCGAACCCGGAATGAAGACCTTCTTCTGGTCTTCCGTACCGAAATCGCGAAACATCAACACGGTCGGAAAATTGCCGACGATCGAGTTCTCGTTCTGCAGGTCGTTGTGAAGACCGAGTCCCTTGGCAGCCAGATGCTCGCGGATTACCGCCATGCCGAGATTGGTGCCGTCCTTCCCGCCATATTCCTTCGGCAGGGCGTAGCGCAGATGTCCGGCCTTGTCGGCGCGCTTCCGCATCTCTCCGAGCAGTTCTTCCCAGTCATGGCGCGGCAAGCCCTGATTGTCCCAATCGGTGCGTGCATGCTCACGGCGATGGTCGAAAAAGCGCTCATTGTCGTCCTGCGCCTGCAGTGGCTTGATTTCCTTTTCGATGAAATCGTCGAGCACACTGAGATAGTCGATGATTTCCTTGGGGATCGTGAAATCCATATCGTCCTCCCGGATGTCGTCAGCCTCTGACGGGCCTGATGCAAATGTCGATAGGCGCCACTATAGACCGCGGTCCAGTATCGGAAAGGGTCTGCAAATCCGGCATGGAGGCACCGCCGCCCGGACGCTGCGGAAGGTCCCGGAATTTTTTCCTGTTAACGTTTTGTCTGCCTAAACCATTATCGGAACACAACATTTAGCCGTGAACGAAGACGGAAGATTGAACGGTCAGCGATTCGGACCCGGTTCGTTCGCCCAATATTCCTGCAATTAACACGGGCAGCGTTAATGACATCTCGCCCTTGTCAGATGAGCGTTTTGCCCCGAAGGTGCGCCCCGAAACATGAGTATCCCGCCCACCCCAGTATCCGGCCACCACGCCCGCGACGGCCTCGCTGAACGCCGCCGCATAACCGCGGTGCTGGGCCCGACAAACACCGGCAAGACCCATCTCGCCATCGAACGGATGATGGCGCATCAAACAGGCATGATCGGTCTGCCCCTGCGTCTGCTGGCGCGCGAGGTCTATGACCGCGTGGCCGGGGTGAAGGGCGCCCGCCATGTGGCTTTGATCACCGGCGAAGAAAAGATACTGCCGCCCACAGCCCGCTATTTCATCTGCACCGTCGAGGCGATGCCGCTCGACCGGCCGGTTGAATTTCTGGCCGTCGACGAAATCCAGCTCGCCGCCGACCGGGAACGCGGCCACACCTTCACCGATCGCCTGCTGCGCGCACGTGGACTTTCCGAGACCATGATGCTCGGCTCGGAAACCGTTCGCGGCTTGATCCAGAAATTGCTGCCGGAGACCCGGTTCATCGTCCGGCCTCGCTTCTCCGAGCTGTCCTGGACAGGCGCAAAGAAGCTGACACGATTGCCGCGCCGATCGGCGATCGTCGCCTTTTCGGCCGACAGGGTCTATGCCATCGCGGAATTGGTCCGGCGTCAGCGTGGTGGCGCGGCCGTCGTGATGGGGGCGCTCTCGCCACGCACGCGCAACGCCCAGGTCGCGCTCTATCAGTCGGGCGAAGTCGATTTTCTGGTTGCAACCGATGCCATCGGCATGGGCCTCAACATGGATGTCGACCATGTCGCCTTTGCGGCAACCCAGAAATTCGACGGTCATCAGCATCGCGCGCTGCATGTGGCCGAGCTGGCACAGATCGCCGGTCGGGCCGGCCGGCACATGAATAACGGCACCTTTGGCGTAACCGGCGACACGCCGCCGCTCGACGACGAGATCGTTTCCCGCATCGAGGATCACCGGTTCGAACCGGCGCGATACCTGCAATGGCGCAATCCGCATCCCGATTTCTCGAGCATTGCGGCGCTGTTGCAGAGCCTTGATCGGCCGCCCGACCGGCCTGGCCTGGCACGCGCGCCCGTTGCCGACGATCTCGAAGCGCTGACGCGCATGGCTCGCAACCCCGACATTCAGGCGTCGGCGAGGTCGTCCGCGGCCATTAAGCGTCTCTGGGAGGTGGCCCAGCTTCCCGACTTCCGCAAGACGCTGGCAAGCGAGCATGCCGAACTGCTGACACGCCTCTATCTCTTCCTTATGGAACCTTCCGGCCATGGCCGGGCGCACATCCCTGACGACTGGCTGGCACGCCAGATCGAGCGTCTGGATCGCGCCGATGGCGAGATCGATACCCTGGCCGCCCGTATCGCCCATATCCGCACATGGACCTATGTGGCGAACCGTCCGGACTGGCTTCACGATCCTTCTCATTGGCAGGAGCGCGCGCGTGCGGTAGAGGATAGGCTGTCGGACGCATTGCACGAGCGGTTGACGCAGCGTTTCATCGACCGGCGCACCAGTGTGCTGATGAAGCGTCTGCGCCAGAACGAGGATCTAATGGCGGTTGTTAACAGCAACGGCGAGGTATTGGTGGAAGGCGAATATGTCGGCCGCCTTCAGGGGTTTGTCTTCGTTCCCGATCCGCGGGCCGACGACGATCAGGGTCGCGTGTTGCGCGCAGCCGCCGATCAGGCGCTGGCAAGCGAGATTGCGGGGCGCGCGCAACGACTGGCGACAGCCCCGGATGCGGATATTTCTTTGTCCGATCACGGACGGATCAACTGGGCGGGTCACCCCGTAGCCGAGCTGAAGCCCGGCGCGGAGCCGCTGAAGCCGCGTGCAGCATTGATCGCGGGCGACGAACTCAACGGCCCGGCCCGCGAGGCCGTCCAGGCACGACTCGATGGCTGGATCGCCATGCATATCGCAAACGTGCTGGCGCCGCTGATAGCCCTGCGCGACGCGTCTGATGTCGAAGGTCTCGCGCGCGGGGTCGCTTTTCGTCTGATCGAAAATCTAGGTGCGCTGCGGCGCGAGGTGGTGGCTGAGGATATTCGCACGCTTGACCAGGCGGCGCGTGGCCAGTTACGGAAGCATGGCGTCCGGTTTGGCGCTCACTCGATTTTCATGCCGGCATTGCTGAAGCCGGCACCGGCCCGCCTGTTGATGATGCTCTGGGCGCTGACACGTACGGATGTCGACGATGCGTTCGCCGGCCTGCCGCAGCCGCCCGCACCGGGACTGACCTCGATCCCGGCGGATCCGGCAGCGCCGCAGGGCTTTTATGAAGCGCTGGGCTTTCGTGTTTGCGGCGGTCGCGCGGTTCGACTCGATATGCTGGAGCGCATTGCCGATCTGATCCGGCCGGTCATCGCCGCCCGGACATACAATGGCGGATTTGTCATCACGCCCGACATGATGTCGCTGGTCGGCTGTTCGGGCGAGGAGTTCGCGGGCCTGCTTCAGGGGCTGGGTTATCGCGTACAGCGTGAAACCATCGTTCCGCGTCCGTCGGGCAGCGAAGCATCTGCCGCATCGAATGCAGAGCCGGACAGCGCAGCGTCGCCGCAAACGACAGCGGAGGCGGCGCTCGCGGCGATCGTCGACGCAATCGCGGCACCTGTCGCCGACGCACCGGCCGAAACGGACTCAGCCGAAGCTGTCCCCGCCACACCGGCAGCGCAGGATCACACCGGCGCAGCCGAGACCGCCGGGCCGGCGGAACCGGTCGCACCCGCGGCTGCGGTCGAACTTGAAATCTGGCGGCCGGTCCGCCGCAGGCCGGAAGGAAAGCCGGCGCGACGGCGCAAACCGAACAAGGCCAGGACCGTGACGGCCGAGACGGGCGAGACGGCCGAAAAGTCCGGCGATGCGCGCGGCGAGCGCCACAGGAAGCCCAAGCGCAAGCCGGACGACCGGGGCGAGCGTCACATCAAGGGAGGTCGTTCCGACGGCGGCTACCGCGAACCGCGCAAACCGCGCGAACGCGAGCCGGATCCCGATTCGCCCTTTGCTGCGCTGGCGGTGCTCAAAGAGCGCGCCGGCGGCAACTGATCTCCCATGGAAGACGCCGCGGGCCAGCCCGGCCAGCGCATCGACCGCTGGCTCTGGTGCGCACGCTTCGCCAGGAGCCGTTCGATAGCAGTCGCTCTTGTTCAGAGCGGCCGGATGCGGGTCAATGGCGCGCGAATCTCGAAGGCGAGCCGAAATGTGCGCCCCGGCGATGTTCTCACATTTCCCCTTGGAGCCCATATCAGGATCATTGAAGTCGTAGCGCTTGGATTGCGGCGAGGTCCGGCCCCGGAGGCCGCCACGCTCTACCGGGACCTCGAACCGCCACCGGCGCCGGGTACGGCGACAACGCCAGTTGAGCCGGCCGGCGGACGCCGGTCCGGGGCCGGGCGGCCGACAAAAAGGGACCGGCGCAGGACGGACGCTCTGAGGCAAACGCATTAAATACATAAACGTAATGTAATTGAATTGTTCTACCGGTTCGTGTAGGTGAAATATCATGCTCGCCGCGATCAGATCATTCCTTCTTGGCGCGCCCGAAGGCGCCGCTCCCCGTTTCGACGACCTGCAGGTTGCCGTGGTGGCGCTGCTCATCCGCGCCGCGACGACGGATTCGGATTTCAGCGAGGATGAACGCCGCGCCATCCGGAGTATCGCTACCGACACATTTGGCCTCGCACCGTCGGAGATCGACGAACTGGTGGCGGCGGCCGAGAGCGAGGAAGCCAGGACACTCGACCTGCACAAATGGGCGCAGGAAATAAAGCGCGGCTACAACGAGGCCGAGCGCATAAACCTCATCGAGAAGATGTGGGAGATCGTCTATGCCGATGGCCTCCTTGACGACTACGAAGCCAATCTGTTGCGGCGTGTCGCAGGCCTGATATACGTTCCCGACCGCGAATCCGGCGAGGCGCGGCAACGTGTTCTTGCGCGACTCGGATCGCCGGACCGGCCCGCCCGCCCCCCGGAAACCTGAAAGGACCGCGCGAAAGTCCGCGCGAACGGAGACTGCGATGACCTATATCGTGACCGAAGCCTGCATACGCTGCAAATACATGGACTGCGTCGAGGTCTGCCCCGTGGACTGTTTCTACGAGGGCGAGAATATGCTGGTCATCCATCCCGACGAATGCATCGATTGCGGCGTGTGCGAGCCGGAATGCCCGGCCGAGGCGATCAAGCCGGATACCGAGCCGGGGCTTGAGAAATGGCTCGAACTCAATACCGAATATGCCTCGAAATGGCCGAATATCACGATCAAGCGCGAGCCGCCGGCCGATGCCGATGAATGGCAGGGCGTCGAAGGCAAGTTCGACGAGCATTTCAGCCCTGAACCTGGCGAGGGCGACTGACCGCGCCGGGATTTCTATCCCGGTTTGACAGGAGGCTGACCGGTCCCCGGACAGCAAGGTCGGCCATCGGCAGGCGCGACAAGGGCCATTTACCGCGGAAACCTGCACCAATCAGGTGGGGCGGCAGCCTATCTCCCTGTGTTAACTGTCCTTTTGCCCCGCCCTCCTTCCAAGAGGGGGGTTTTTGTGTTATATATCCCACAGTTAGATGCTGCGAATACGGATGCGAGACGGACCTCGGCGGCGCAGCCTTGCGTTGAAGATGCCGGGATTGACTTGCACTTCGTCACCTCGCGCCGCTTTTCAGCCTTGGAAAGGCGGGGCGGCGGGTAGGCAGATGGCCGACGGCATGCCGTTCGGCTGCGCTGGGCCTGCTGGCGGGAAAAGGTGTCATCCACAGGCGTCGGCTGCTGCGTTTGGCGGTCGAGAGTCAGGCCGAAAACCTCTTTCGGCCTGAGGTGTCTGACGGCCTCCTTACGGAGACCTGGCGCGTCCTGGATGAAGGTCGTCGACCGTAGCGCATCGATATTGAAGGTCCGGCGGGGAGACATCGTGTCTCCGGTCCGGCCCCGGTTATGAAAGGCTGGGTATAGGAAAGGCCATGGCGAGCAAAGTGACGAAATCCTCGAAGTCCGCGAAGACCACCAAGTCGAAACCGACGGCCAAGGTCACGGCCAAGGCTGCAACCGCCAGGACCAAGGCGACCAAGGCGAAGGCCAAAGCCAAAGCCAAACCCGCGGCAGCGAAGAAGCCCGCCGCCAAGACAAAACCGGCCGCGACGAAGAAGCCGGCTGCGAAAACGGCCAAGCCGGCCGCCGCCAAGCAGAAGGCCAAGGCCGCGCCCGCCAAGGCGCCGGCGAAGAAGGCTGCGCCCGCCAAGGCGCCGGCGAAGAAGGCTGCGCCAAAGGCGAAGGCGGCAAAGCCCGAACCCGCCAAGGCGCCGCCGCCGCGCAAGGCGCCGCCCAAGCTCGCCAACGCGGCCAGCAAGCTGATGGAAGCGGCCAAGGGCCGCGCCGAAAAGGCCCGCAAGGCCGAAGCAGCCGAACGCGAAGCCAGCGCCAAGCGCGCCAAGGCCGAAGCGGCGGCCAGGCCTGCCAAGGTCGAGGCGCCGAAGGAACCGGCGAAACCGGCCGCGCCGCGCGCCAACTTCAAGGCCAAGGAATATGTCGTCTATCCGGCGCATGGCGTCGGCCAGATCCTCGAGATCGAGGAGAAGGAAGTGGCCGGCCACAAGCTCGAGCTCTTCGTCATCAACTTCGACAAGGAAAAGATGACGCTGCGCGTACCGACCAACAAGGCGGGCGCCGTCGGCATGCGCAAGCTTTCCGACACCGGCGTCGTCGACTCCGCGCTGGAGACGCTGCGCGGCCGCGCCCGCATCAAGCGCACCATGTGGAGCCGCCGCGCGCAGGAATACGAAGCGAAGATCAACTCCGGCGATCTGATCTCGATCGCCGAGGTGGTTCGCGATCTCTATCGCTCCGAACGTCAGCCCGAGCAGTCCTATTCCGAGCGTCAGCTTTACGAAGCCGCGCTCGACCGCATGGCGCGGGAAGTGGCGGCCGTCGAACGCATCGGCGAGGACGCGGCGATCGAACGCGTCGAGCAGGCCCTTCAGGGCACGCCACGCGGCGGCGGCGACAAGACGCCCAAGGAAGGCGAAGCCAGCGAAGCAGCCTGATCCTTCGACACAAATCTGTCGAAAAGGCCCGGCTTCGCGCCGGGCCTTTTTGCATTGAAAGGGGCCTGCCCCTTTCTGGCCATGAAATGACGCTACAAAACACCATCGAGTGCATCCGGCGATGATCCGGAACCACGGACGGATCGTAGCAAGGTTGCTGACCGAAACTTCGGACACGCGCAAGCGTGCCGCGGCACGGAGGAGTGACTGACATGGCCCATACAGACACACCCGAAACGCAGCGCGCCAACCGCCGCTTCATGCGGAATGCGATGACCGTTCCGCTGCTCGACCGGGAAACCGAATTTGAACTCGCGCGACGCTGGCGCGAGAACGGCGATGAACAGGCGCTGCACCAGTTGACCTGCGCCTATATGCGTCTCGTCATTTCGATCGCCACGCGCTTCCGCAATTACGGTCTGCCCTATGGCGACCTCGTTCAGGAAGGCAATGTCGGCCTGATGCAGGCGGCCGCCCGCTTCGAACCCGAACGCGACGTGCGCTTCTCGACCTATGCCACATGGTGGATCCGCGCCGCCATTCAGGACTACATCCTGCGCAACTGGTCGATCGTGCGCACCGGCACCACCGCGGCCCACAAATCGCTCTTCTTCAATCTGCGCCGCCTGCGCGCCATGATCGACGGCGGCACGCGCCAGACACTGCGTCAGCAGGACCGGATTTTCATCGCCGAGCGTCTCGGCGTCGGCGTCGGCGACGTCGAGACCATGGATGCCAGGCTGATGGCGGGCGACCGTTCGCTCAATGCCACCTTGTCCGATGAAGGGGCCGAAGACGGCGGCGCCGAATGGCAGGACATGCTGACCTGCGACCGGCCGCAACCGGACGAAGAAGTGATGGAGCGGCACGACGACGCGTACCGCTCGCGCTGGATCGCCGAAGCTCTGTCGGAACTCAACGAACGCGAGCTTCTGATCATCCGCGAACGGCGCTTGCGCGACGATGCGCAAACGCTCGAAACGCTGGGCACGCAACTCGGCATCTCGAAGGAGCGCGTCCGGCAGATCGAGCATCTGGCGCTGAAGAAGATGCGCACCGCCCTGCTGAACAAGGTCCCCGATCCCGAAGCCGCCGGCCTTCTGGGCTGAGGCGATCCCTATTCGGTGACGAGCTTGACGCGCGTACCCGCACGCGGTTCTTCACCCGCGGCAAGGCCGTTGAGCACCCGGAAGCGCTCGGCCGGAAAATCCGAATAGACCATGCGACGGCCGAGCGAGGCCGCGCTGTCGCCCGGCCGCACCGTGACGATGCGCAGCCGCAGCGGCCTGACGGCCGCCGCCTCGGCTTTCGAGATCCGGCGAAAACTCATCACAAGTTCCTGCAGCGCAGCGTCGTGGCGCGTGCCCGTCTGCGGCAGCGTTCCCGTCAGAAAGCGGTAGACGCGGTCGGGCGCAAATTCGATCGCCACCAGCCGCGCCCGATAGTCGCCAATCCGCGTCGTGGCGGTCGCCGCATTCATGCCATTGACCTTGAAAAGCTGCAGCCCGGCAAGCTGTACGCCCCTGCCCCATTGCTCGGTCAGATAGCGGCCGATATCGAGACCGGGGTTCTTTGCCTCGGCATTGAATTTCGCCAGCGTCTTCTCCGGCCCTTCGACGAGCACTTCCGCCGGCCCATTGGTGATGACGAAACCACGCGGCGCCTTGAAGGCAAAGCCGAGCTTCGGATGCACGAAGTCGCGGTCGCGCACAACGCCCTGCGCCGGGCTGTCGCCATAGAGCATCCCATCCAGCGCCTTGAGATAGGCATCGCGATTGCGGGCACCCTGGCCGGGCACCGCACCGGTCTCGCGCGCATGGTTCCGTGCGGCATCGACGCGCTGGGCGCTGGCCGGATGGCTCGCCAGCCAGCCGCTGCGCGTCGCGTCATGCGGCAGGTTGCGAAGTCGTGCCTGAAGCGCATCATGCGCGCCCAGCGATGTCAGGAAGTCGGCCGCCGCGTAGGGATCGTATCCTGCCGCCGCCAGGTAGCGCACGCCCAGCATGTCGGACTCGAATTCCTGGTCGCGTGAATAGCTGGCGAGGAAACCCCGCCCGCCAAGTGCAATGGCCTGGCTCGCCGCCTGGCTACCGATCACCGCGCCGAGCACCGCGCCGACGACCGACGTGCCCATCGCCGCCGTCTGGCGCTGCGCGGCGTGGCGTGCCGCAACATGCCCGAGCTCGTGGCCGATGACGCCGGCAAGCTCCGCCTCGTCATTGGCAAGTGCCACCAGACCGCGCGTGACATAGACATAGCCGCCCGGCAGCGCCATGGCGTTGACGACCGGACTGTCGAGAAGCGTCACGCGATAGGGCGCGTCGGGCGCGTTGGTGACCCGCGCCATGCGCATCGTGATCTCGGCGACATAACCGCCGAGTTCCTGATCCGGATAGGCGCCACCAAAGGCTTCGAGAATCTTCGGATGTGCTTCGGCGCCGATCCGCGCTTCCTGTTCGACGGAGACCAGCGGTGCGACCTGACGCTGCCCGGTTGCCGGATTGGTCGCGCAGGCCGCGACGGAAAGAATCAGCACCGCAAGCAGCGGCACCACAAATGCCGGACGTGCCGTCCCTTCGTCCCGCCCCCTCGTCCCGTTGGTCATGATCCGTTGTCCAGAAATTCGATCTGCTCGGGATGCGTCAGGGTGATTTCAGGACCGTTGTAGCGGCCGAGCCATCCGCGAACCCGCACCCGCCGGTCCGCGAGACCCGCAAGGCCGCCCGCCGCATCAAGCAACGGCGCCCAGACCGGATCGTCGTCGAAAAGCCTAGCGTCCCCCGGCGCCACTGTCACGGTGAAGTCGGTGCGCCAGTCGTCGCCGAAATTGAGATAGAGACGGCCGCGGACACGCGCAGCCGAAACCACCCGGCCCTCGACCAGTTCGAACCGGCCGTGAAGCCGCGCGAGCGCCGTCGCATCGGACGCATCGCGGATCGCGTAGAAGGGATCGGCCCAGATGCCGCGCGCAGCCTGTCGGGCGTCGCGCTCGGCAGCCAGCAGTTCGGTCGCACAGGCCCGATTGTCGCGGAACGTGTAGACCCGCGCCAGACCGAGCCGCAGCATTTCATGCTGCAGCCAGACCTCCCTGCCATCGGCATCGGTGACAAAGAGATGGGCGAGGATGCGGCCATGCCGGTCCGCGCGGCGGCCGCCATGGCGCAGCGTGACGCGCGCGCCGCGCGCCAGATCGGAGAGGGTGGCGCGCGCAACCTCGGCCAGCGGCCAGGCTTCGAAACCGGCGCGTCCGAGCGGCAGCTTCGGCGCCTGGATGCCGGTGAAGCGAACCTGCCGGCCATTGTCGAGCACCAGCGTGTCGCCATCGACGATCTCGACCGCGCGCGCCTCGGCGCCCGTCTCCAGTTCGCAAGCCGCCTCTGCCGCCGGCAGGACGAACAGCAAGGCACCGAGAAGCGTGGCGGCGAACCGGAAGCGGCGGCCGACGGCGAGAATCTGCATCAAAAACCCCCGTTCCCCCGAAGCCCCGGCCCCGGCTATCTAGGCGCAAAGCGGCGGGCAGGTAAAGGGCGCCCACCAGACGATTGCAGCGCCGCCGGTGCTGACGTAGGTTGCGCGACGCGGGGGTTGCGGCTGCCCGTGCCTCTGCCTGCATCCTCTCGATGTGGCCCCGTAGCTCAGCTGGATAGAGCATCAGATTCCTAATCTGAGGGTCGTGCGTTCGAATCGCGCCGGGGTCACCATCCTTCCTGCCGGCGATGGGCCGCCGTCCGAACCGCCGAATGAGAGAAGACCGGAGACCGATGCCAACCGCCGCCTTCCCCGCCGACGCCCGACGTATCCTGATCATCAAGCACGGCGCCTTCGGCGACGTGATCCAGGCCGAAGGCGCATTGCGCGACATTCGCGCCAACCATCCGGACGCGCATATCGCGGTGTTGACCATGCCGGCCTATCGCGGATTGCTGGCGCGCTCGCCCTTCATCGACGAGGTGATCGTCGATCCGCGCGCGCCGCGCTGGCGCCTCGATGCGATGTGGCGCCTGCGGCGGCAGTTGCGCGCCCGGAACTTCGACATGATCTACGACCTGCAGAATTCCGCGCGCACCGCCTTCTATTATCGCTGGATGCTGAACGACCGCCGCTGGTCGGGAACAGCGAAGGGATGCAGCCATCCGCACCGCGCGAAGGACCCGAAGAAGATCCGCACCCTCGACCGGCTGGCCGGCCAACTCGCCGATGCCGGCCTGACGATCGAACACACACCGACACCCGATGTCTCGTGGCTGGCCGACGACGTGACGGCACTGCTCGAAAAGGCCGGCGCACGCAAACCCTATATCGTGCTGGTGCCGGGTTGTTCGGCGCGTCATCCCGAAAAGCGCTGGCCCCATTACGACAGGCTGGCCGAGGCGCTGATCGCCGACGGCCATCAGGTGGTGCTGGCACCGGGCCCCGACGAAATGGAACTGGCGAAGACCATTCCCGGCATCAAGCTGACCGACACGCATGGGCTGCTGAGCTGGTACGAACTGGCCGGCGTCTTCCGGAACGCCGCCTTCGTCGTCGGCAACGATACCGGTCCGAGCCATCTTGCTTCGCATATCGGCGCGCCGGGACTTGCCCTGTTCGGTTCCTATTCGCCGGCCGAGCGCACCGGCATCGCGCGCGCGAATTTCGGCGTCATCGAGGTCGGGGAGCTTGCGGCACTGCCCGTCGAACGCGTGCTCGCCGAAGTGAAGCGGGGCCTAAGCGCTCACTCGAATTCGGTATAGGATTTTTCCTCGACGATCGACGAGCCGGTCAGAAGGTTGATTTCCTTCTTCAGCGCCGCGCGCTTGTCGTTCTGCTTGTAGACCGAACGCGCCAACTCGATGAATGTCGCGCCGAAATCGCGATCGGCCTCGCATTGGCGGATGTCGTCCTCGATCACCCAGAGCGCCTCATTGACGGCCTTGAGATCGGCTTCGAGCCGCCTGAGTTCAGCGCTGTCGGCGAGATTTTCGCCCCGCGCCTTCTCCAGAACGTCGAGCTCGTGACGCACATTGGCGAGCTTGGCCGGATCGCTCATGCGTTCGGACTTGATTCGCAGAATGGTGATCTTGTCGATCAGTTCGCCGGGACCGACTTCGATCAGGACGGGTCTGGCATCTTGAGGCTGCGGCATGAATCGCTCCGGCAACGGTCGAACAAGGGTTCCGCTCCCTATAGCCCAAAGCGCTTGCCGCTGTCATCCGTTCGTCGCACCGCCGGCAGTTGCCAATGCGCCGCCACGCGCCCACAATGACTCGACTTCCTGCCAGGCGGCGATTCTCCATGTCTCTGATCTCGCGATTGCTCGACTATCTGCGCGGCGGCCTTGACGGGCCGGAGATGCGGCTTTCCGCGCGCATGGACGCGCCGATGCTGATGATCGAGATCGGCGGCTACGCGCACCGCACGCGCGACTGGTCGGCCGGCGGCGCCTGTATCGTGGGCTTTTCCGGCGAGGCCGAGGTCGGCGGCATCGTCAGCGGCTATCTGCACTGGGTGGGCGACACGCGCCGCCTCCCCTTCGCCGCCGAGGTGATGCGCATCGAAGGCAACGGCCTGATGGCGCTGCGCTGGCTCGATCTGCCGCTGGAGATCCAGCAGGAAATGGAAGCGCTGGTCGGCTGACCCTCCGTTTCCCGCGCGCGGCCCTTGCGTCAGTTGCACGTGCGATCAGCCCGTATAGGCTTCCCCCAAACGAAACGCCCGCCAAGGAGGAGAGGCCGATGACCGCCTACAGGACATTGATCGTCGAGAAGCAGGGAAGCGTCGACTGGGTGACGATGAACCGCCCGGACGCGCTGAACGCGATGAACCCGGCGCTGGTCGACGAACTGCAGGATTATTTCGGGCGTCTCTACACGGATCATTCGGTGCGCGTGGTCGTGCTCAAGGGCGCCGGCCGCGCCTTCTGCGCCGGCCTCGACCTCAAGGAACGTTCCAATCGTCCGGAAGCGGATGCCGCCAGCGGCAGCCCGCAGGCCGGCCTCGTCTCGCAACGGCGGATCAGCGAGATCGTGATGCGGATGCGGCGCTGCCCGCAGCCGATCATCTCGCTGGTGCATGGACCGGCCTGTGGCGGCGGCTTCGCGCTGGCGCTGGCTTCCGACATCCGCATCGCCGGCGAGAGCGCGCGCATGAACGCGGCCTTCATCCGCATCGGCCTGTCGGCCTGCGATATCGGCGTCAGCTACTTCCTGCCGCGCCTGGTCGGCGTGTCGGTGGCATCCGAACTGATGATGACCGGCCGCTTCATCAACGCCGCGCGCGCCGAACGCGTCGGCCTTGTCTCGGAAGTGGTGCCGGATGCGAAACTCGCCGAAGCGGCCGCGCCCTATATCGAGGAGATGCTGACGACCTCGCCGCTCGGCCTGCGCCTGACCAAGGAATGTCTCAACATGTCGGTCGATGCCGGCAGCCTCGAAGCGGCCGTCGCGATGGAGGATCGCAACCAGATCCTCTGTGCCCAGACCAATGATTTCCGCGAAGGCATCGCGGCCTTTCTCGGCAAGCGCCGGCCTGACTACACCAACAGCTGACGACAAGAAAGGCCGCCCCGCCGGAACGGGACGGCCCTTCTCCTCCCTGAACCGCGTTGTCAGAATCCGTAAACGACCTGCACGGTGAAGTCGTCGCTGTCGATCGGATCGAGATCGTAATGCGTCCACTCGCCGCGCAGCGACCAGCCTTCGCCAAGTCCCAGCTCGGCGCCGCCGCCGGCAAGCCAGCCCGTGTTGCGGCTGTTGATGTGATAGCGATGCACGCCGCCCTTGCCGTAAAGCGAAAGATCGGGCGCGACCGGGAAGGAAAGCAGGAGCTCGGCACCATAGGTGTCGATGCTCCGCTCACCGACAATGCCGGGCGCGCGATGATCGCCGAGATCCGCATAGAAGACCTGACCGGCGACATATTCGCTGAAGCGCCAGCCGGCAAGGCCCTTCAGGCTCCAGTCGTCGCTGTCGTCGGACCAGCCCCAGCCGAGACCGCCGCCGATATAGGGGCCCGTCGCCGTGGCGGTCTGCGCTTGCGCGCCGCCCGCCGCGAGGCCGAACGCGACCGCGCAGACGCTTGCCGCGCAAAGGGTTTTGACGATCGATTTCATTGAAACCTCGCTTTGTTGCAATAGCTGCCCCAAAGCCCCGACGCATATTCCGCCGCGTCGCGGTGCGGCTCAAGACAAACCGCACGCCGCCGGCACCGGATTTCGCCGCATGTGACTCATGCGCAACAAGACCTGGCGGATACGGGAAAGTTACGCGGACTTACGGGAAATACGCATACGGAATATTTTCCTATCGTCTGGCAATGCTGGCGACTCAGGCGTCGATGCGCGGCAGCAGACGCACGGTGGAGGAACCCTTGGCGAGAATTTCGCCGGCGGCGTCGCGCAGATCGCCTTCGAGGAACATGGTGGAACGGCCGCGCCGTTCGATCCAGCCGGTCGCGGTCAGCAGTCCGGGCGCGGCCGGACGGAAGAAGCTGATCTTGATTTCGAGCGACATCGGCGAGAACTTGAAATCGGTGGCGGCCATGGCGGCGCGCGCCATCGCCGCGTCGATCCAGCCGGTGACGAAACCGCCCTGCACGACGCCGCCCGAATGGCACATGCGCATCTGCGCCTCGCATTCGATGGCGGCGCGCCCCTTGCCGGCATCCATGTACAGGGTACGGACGATCCCGAGCGAGGCGCCCAGTTCGTCCTTGAAATCGGGCGCGGTGCGGTCGATGGCGGTGTCGGTCATGGGCGATACTCCGGCGGAAAGGCGATGCGAATGGCGCGCATCATAGGCGCTGACGCGGCCCCGGCCAGTACCGATTGCCGTTCGCGGGCGGGCCGGACCCTGTTCGCCGGTGAACCGTGACAGCGGTTTGTGACAGCGCAGACCCCCCTTCTGTCACGCAACTGTCACAAATCTGTCATAAACCCCCGCCGGCCCAAGATATTCCCCGGGGATAAGCTGCCTTGTCCCCGGGGGATAACCTGTCTGGCCCCGTTTCGCGGCACTGCGGCAGACAAAACGCCCCTGCCCGGCCTGTGGCGGGGCGGCAACGGGCGGCGGCGCGACGGGACCGAGGAGGGGCGATGCGACGGAGCGGCGCGGCGGCATTATTGTTCCTTGTACTGATGGTTCCGGCGGCCGGCGCGGCGCCGGCCGGGATCGGCGCGGCCGATTACGCGGACGCGATGGCCGGACTTGCGGACACCCGCGCCGCGATGACCGGGGCGCGGGCCGACTTCGCGGCCGGGCGGCATGACGGCGCGGCGGCCCGCGCCGCCGATCTGGCCGCGCGGCTCGAAGCGACGCGGGCGCTGATGAGGCGGGCCGTGCGTGCCGACCGCACCGCGCTGCCCTTCGCGAAGCTGACCCCGGCGCGCCAGCGCGCGCGCTGCCTGGTGCTGGCGGCCGGCCTGATCGACGAACCCTTGCGCGATCTCTGGACCGTCTGGTCGATGACCGCGCGCGGCGCGGCCGGCGCGGCGGATGTGCCGCTGGCGGCGGAAGGCGTGGAAGGCATGGGAAGGCCGCCGGGCTGCGGCTGAAGGCAGGACGACAGGAGAGGCGCTAGCGCGCCCGCGCCATCTCCGCCGGCACGAAATCGGCGACGCCGAGAATGCGCTCGACGCGGCTGCCGCTGTCGCCCATCGGCAGCAGCAGGAAGCTGTAATGCAGATAGGCACGGTCCTCGTAGATCCATTCGGCCGATGCCGTGTGCATGTGGAGGCAGGCTTCGGCGCAGACCTGACGATAGGGCGCCACCGCGAATTCGGGATTGGCGGTGAAGACCTCGTCGACCGTGCGGCCGGCGAGATTGCCGCCACCGAGAAACTCGCTCAGCGTCGAGCCGACGACACGGTAGCGGAAGCGGCCGCCGGGCACAGGCTCGACCAGACAGACGAACGGCAGCGCCGCACGCAGCACCATCGGATTGAAATCGCTATGGCGCGGAAAGCGCCGCCCGCCGCACAGATGCTCCCAATAGGCCAGGGCCGCGCGCCCCCACTGGCCGGCAACATGCGGCCGCAGCCGCTCCGGCCCGCCCGCATGCTGGGCGATGACGGCGGAGACTTCCGGCGCGGCGGACCGCAGGTCGAGCATGACGCTTCCCTTTTTGATGCCCAAGACACGTTACGCGTCCATGCTGCGCGCCGAAGATTAAAGGGCGGTATAGCGATCGCTCAGCGGGCGGCCACGCTTTCGGCGACGAATTCGACCGCGGCGAGGATCTTGTCGACGCGGGCCTCGCTGTCGCCCAGCGGCAGCAGCAGCACCTGGTAGTGGACGTAGGAGCGATTCTTGTAGAGCCAGACGGCCGAGGCGGTGTGGGTGTAGAGACAGCCCTCGGCACAGACCCGGCGATAGGGCGCCAGCGCGACCTCGGCCGTGTCGCCGAAGAGCTCCTGCGGCGTGCGGCCGACCGGACTGCCGGCGCCGAAGAATTCGGAAATCATCTCGCCGACCACGCGGTAGCGGTAACTGCCATCGGCCAGCGCATCCATCAGATAGATGACCGGCAGATGCTTGCGCACCGCCATCGGATCGAAATCGGCGCGCGCGGGAAAGCGGCGGCCGCCGCAAAGGCTTTCCCAGTAGTCGAGCACCTCGTGCAGCGCCGCGCCGGAAAGATGCGGACGGATATCGGCCGCCATGCCGGCATGTTCGGCGATGACGGCGGACAAGGCCTGCGTTGCCGGCAATGTGCCATGCATGATGCGTTCCTCCGCAGGGCGCGCGGCGGCACGCCCCCTGTCCGGCCAGTCTGACGGCCGTGCCTTAAGGCCACGTATACGCGCGGCGCCGCGGAAAACGGCGGGTTTTCCCCCTGCCTGCGACAATGGCGGGGCTTTGCGGCCCGCGCCGCAGGGGCCATAGTCGGTCAACCAGCAGGGGGGTGCCTTGTTCGACACGCTGACCGATTTCACGCCGCTGACCGACATGACGGCGCTGAAACCGCCGCTGCGCCGGCTGCACGACTACTGGCAGGAAAAGCGCCCGCCCGGCCGCCTGCCGGCGCGGCGCGACATCGACCCGGTCGAGATTCCGCAACTGATGCCGCAGATCGCGCTGGTCGACATCCTGCGCGAGCCGCTGGACTATCGCTACCGCCTGTTCGGCACGCGGCTGGTGGAGGTGATGGGCGCCGAACGCACCGGCAAGCGCATGCGCGAGGTGATGAACCCGCCGGCCGTGGCCGCGACCGAACGGCTGATCGCCGGCCTGATCGAGACGCGCGGACCGATCGCCTTTTCAGGCCGGCTGTTCTGGCTCGGCAAGGATTTCATCGGCTTCGAGACGCTGGCCCTGCCGCTGGCAGCCGATGGCGAGACGGTCGACATGGCCGTGATGGGGCTCGAATTCGAGCTGCCGCGCCTCTGAGCGGCCGGACAGCCGAAGGGATCAGGCGCGCGCGGCATCCTCGGCGCTGACGAATTCGGCACAGCACAGCACCTTCTCGACCGCCGCATCGCTGTCGCCCAGCGGCAGCACGACGACTTCGTAATAGACATAGTCGCGGTCGCGGTAATGCCATTGGGCAGACGCCGTGTGCATGTAGGGCGCGCGCTCGGCACTGCAGATGCGCATCGGCTTGAGCGCGACCTCGGCATTGGCGCCGAACACCTGTTCCGGTGTCAGGCCGACCGGGTTGCCGGCGCCGAAGAATTCGGAAATCACCGAGCCGACGACACGGTAGCGGAAGACGCCGCCGGGCAGCACGTCGAGCATGAAGATATTGGGGAGATGCTTGCGCACCGCCATCGGATCGAACTGCGCGCGGGCCGGAAAGCGGCGCGGGCCGCGCAGACTGTCCCAGTAGTCGAGCAGCGCCAGCGGCGCCCCGGCGGTGAGATGCGGCCGGATCGTTTCGGGGCCGCCCCAGTATTCGGCCTGGACGGCGGAAGACGGCGGCACGCGCGCCGCGTCTGCGTCGTCCGCGGCATCGGGCGCTTCCGGCGTCCCGGGCATCACTGTGTCGATATCGGCCATGGACCCTTCCGGTTCTCTCCGAACACGGATTTTGCGGGGTGGAGGTTTAAGGGAGGGTTTATGGATGGGCGTTTCTGGGGGTGCGGTTCGGGCGGGCGTGGGGCGCGGCTGGAGGCGCGGCAAACGCGGAGAACGGCTCCGTAAAGTGGGGCGATGAAGCGCCGACCGGGCAAGCCGCCAGCGATGTGCCGGAGGCTGACGAATGGAGATTTGCACGCGGAGACGCGGCCTGTCCTCCGAAGCTGCAAAGCAGCGCAGGAGGAAGGCGCGGAGACGAACCGCTACGGCTTCCCTGCCCGCACCCTCTCCATCGTCATGGCCCGATTTATTCGGGCCATCCACGTCTTTGCGATATATCCTGAACCGAGAATGCGCATGGGAATGCAATGAAAGCCAAACCCGACATCTGGCAGACGATCGCGAAGGACAAGGCGGAGGCCGAGACGATGCGCCTGCGCGCCGACCTCGCCATCGCGCTGCGCGACCGCGTGGCGGTGTGGGACCTTACGCAAGCCGAAGCAGCGAAGCGCCTCGGCATCTCGCAACCGCGCCTCAGCGAATTGCTGAAAGGACGTATCGGAAGTTTCCGCCTTGATAGGCTGACGCGGCTTGCGAGCAAGGCGGGGTGCGCAATGATTTGTGAGAAGCCCTACACGGCAAGGGCTACACATGCACGAAAGTTCCGACATTGCCGACCTTAATTGAGCACACAATGGTCAGCACAAAGGCAGTCAGATTTAGATTTCAGCATGAAGAAAAAGGCAAATTCACAAGGTCTTTACAAGCGGCCATTCAACAAAGCGCTAGACGCCGCTTCCCACAGTGAGAAAGTTCATGCATCCTCGCCTCGGAGCGACAGACCATGGCCTCCCTAGGCTACAACGCCGAATCTTAAACAAATTTAAGACCTTAATTGTTTGTACATTTTTAAATTCACGGACACTCCACATCGCGGGACACATCAAATGACGGCATATGCTTTTTGGAACAACAAAGGTGGCGTTGGAAAGAGCTTCTTATGTTTTGTAGCCGCTTGCGAGTACGCGCATCGTCATCCGGATGCCGACGTATACGTCATAGATATGTGCCCCCAAGCAAACGTATCCGAAACATTGCTGGGCGGCTTCAACGTGGGCGGGAAGGCGATGAACAAGCTGCTGGAGAGAACTCCGAGGGCATCGGTTGCCGGCTATATCGAGGAACGGCTTAGTTCGCCATTTCACATGATTCCGGAAATTGATTCCTATGTTTCCGCACCCCACCACCCCAATCCCGCAATACCGAGAAATGTTTATCTCATCTGCGGCGACAATTTGCTGGAGATAGTTGCTGAAGCAATTCGTCAAACCTCGCAACTTGCAATTCCGGTAACAGCGTGGAAGCTCGTCCAAGGATGGCTTAAAGACTTGGTCTTCGCTTTGAGAAATAGAAGCGGCAGTCGCGACAGTGCTTTTTTTATCGACTGCAATCCAAGTTTTGCGATCTACACACAATTGGCAGTTGTCGCTGCCGACTATGTAGTCGTTCCCTTCACCGCAGATGACAGTTCACGAAGAGCTGTCGAGAACATTGCCGCTCTTCTTTACGGAGTTGGTGATTCTCACATTTCGCAATACTCGCGCATAAATTTTGCGCAGCGCGCGGGCGATGAAGGCGTGGCCACCCCGACCCTTCATACATTTGTCAGCAACCGAGTGACCTACTATGAGGACAAACCGTCAAAAGCGTTCGAAGTAAGCAGCAGGCGGATCAAAGATACAGTCAAGAAAATCCATGAAATGCGGCGAAGCATTTTTGCGTCGCCGGGAAAACCACTAAGGCAGTCGTTCGTGGAAATTCCCGATTATCACAGCGCCAGCATTGTTGCAGCGACGACCGGCACTCCACTCCATATGCTTAAGCCAGGCCCAAAGAGCATGGGTGCCGAAAGAGTTCAAATCAACGTAGGACCGCTAAATCGATACAAGGTCGCACTGTCAAAGTTTGTCGACATGCTCTAATTCGAGGAAAGAGCAGTGCCGTCACCAGCATTTCAGAGCGCGGACCAGGCATTCGAAAATGCAAAGAGTTTGAGATTGTCTGCCGTCTCGGCCCGGACCGATGACCGGAATGCCGCCGCCCGCCAAGTTTACTATCATGCATCGCTGGCACTCTCCGTTGCTGCGTGGGATGCATATTTGAACAATATCGTCAGAAATTTTTACTCAGTAGTTGTAATTGCAGGCGATCAGAAGTTTCTGGCGATGAAGGCATTGGCTGAGGATTTCTCAGGGTTCAAACTTAATAAGTTCAATACAGCCAACTTTGAGAATTCCAGAGAGCTGATTGTTAAGTGTACGGGCTATGATCCTTACGGTGACTGGGGTTGGAAAAGGCGCCGCTTGACCGTGCTACAAGTGTCGCAATTGCTGAATCAAATTCTGAAAGTTAGACACAGCTTCGCACATGGCTTTCCTGTGCCAACCTACCCATGGACGCAAAGTCCGTCGGGTAAGGTTCGCCTGACAAATTCCGGTGTAAAGGACTCTGAGGATCTTCTGCGGCATTTGGTATCTGCGACTGATAGTGGTATCGCCTCGCATATCCAACACACCTATTCAATCGTTGTTCAATGGTAGCGCTGCGTGGAGCAAGGCACGACCCTGAGCCGCCCGCTGCAACATGCAAGAAATTCGTGGATGGCCCGCCTTCGGGGCCCATGACGTTTTGTGGTGAGTGCGAGTGCTAACGTTCGGCATCGCCCGTTTTCGGTGAGCACCGCCGTTTGTTGCGTCGTGCGCGGCGCGCGAGCTTCGCGTCTTCGCGCGAATTTTTCCTTGGCACCTGAACACGGCGAGAGGTCCATTGATTCCGGTGTTCCCGGCTTTCGCCGGGACAGGCGCCGGAATGACGGTTTTGGGTGTGTTTGCGCGGCACGCAAACCTCGTCTGTGTGCGTTGTGTTTCCCGCCCGAATCCTTGCGAAGCGAGACGCCGCCTGACGGCGGCTTCTGGATTGCCGGGTCACGGACCTTCGGTCCGGCCCGGCAATGACAATGGTGGGGATGTCGGGGGCCAACGCGGGTGCAGGCCGGCTTTCGCCGGGGTGACACCTGTGTGTGTGTTTGCTGTGGGTGTGTTTGCGCCGGGCGCGTTTGCGACATGCTTGCCGTGAATGCCTGTGCTCGAGGCGCACATGCCGGTCGACACCCCGTCTTGCGGAGTCGCACTCCGCGCCTTGCAGCGGCAGATCCGCGGGCGTTTTCCTTGCGTAGGCAGATTGCGGCGGGCGCGGGGCGGCGGCGCGCGGGCTGCCCTTGCGTCATGCTCGACAAATGCGCCGGGCTCGGCCATATTCCGCCGCGTCTGCTGACAATTCTGTAAACCGAAGGAGCCCCCGATGCCGAGCTACAAGGCCCCCGTGGAAGATTTCCTCTTCCTGTTCCACGAGCTGCTGGAAATCGACAAGCGCGGCGATGTGCCGGGCTTCGGCGAGCTGACGCCCGACATGACGTCGGCGATCCTCGAAGGCGGCGCGAAATTCTGCGAGGAGGTTCTGCAGCCGCTGAACCAGGTGGGCGACGAGCATGGCTGCGTGCTGGAGAACGGCGTCGTGCGCACGCCGCCCGGCTTCAAGGAAGCCTTCCAGAAATATTGCGAGGATGGCTGGAACCGCCTCGGCGCGCCGGAAGATGCCGGCGGCGCGGGGCTGCCCTCGGTCGTGACCTTCGCCTTCACCGAAATGGGCATGTCGGCGAACCAGGCCTTCGCGATGTATCCGGGCCTGACGACGGCGGCCTATTCGGCGCTCTGGGCGACCGGCGAGCCCTGGATGAAGGAACATGTGGCGAAGAAGATGATCTCGGGCGAATGGACCGGCACGATGTGCCTGACGGAACCGCATTGCGGCACCGACCTGAAGCTGATGAAGACCAAGGCCGTCGAACAGGAAGACGGCACCTACCGCATCACCGGCACCAAGATCTTCATCTCGGGCGGCGATCACGACATGACCGACAACATCATCCATATGGTGATCGCGAAAGTGCCGGACGCGGACGGCAAGCTCGCCAACGATCTCTCGACCGTCAATTTCTTCATGGTGCCGAAGATGCTGGTGGACAAGGAGACCGGCGCGATCAAGGGCCGCAACGGCGTGAGCTGCGGCTCGATCGAGAAGAAGATGGGCATCAAGGGCAACGCGACGGCCGTCTTGAATTTCGACGAGGCCGTCGCCTATCGCCTCGGCGGCCGGCCGCCGGAAAAGAAGACCGAGACCGGCGAAGTGAAAAAGTCGAAATCGGCCGGCATGGCCGGCATGTTCGGCATGATGAACGGCGCGCGCATGGGCGTCGGCATCCAGGGCATCGCGATCGGCGAAGTGGCGTACCAGAACGGCGTGGCTTACGCGAATGAGCGCCTGGCGGGCCGCGCGCTGACCGGCGCCAAGAACCCCGACCAGGCGGCCGACCCGATCATGGTGTTCCCGGATGTGCGGCGGCTCTTGATCTCGTCGCGTTCGTTCGTGGAAGGCGCCCGGGCGCTGGCCATGTATGTCTCGATGCTGTTCACGCTGCAGGTCTTCGGCAAGGACGAGAAGGAACGCGAGGAAGCGGCCGACCTCGCCCAGCTGATGACGCCGGTGATCAAGGCCTTCTTCACCGACCGCGGCTTCCAGGCGGCCAACGACTCGATGCAGGTGTTCGGCGGGCATGGCTATGTCCGCGACCACGGCATGGAACAGTTCGTGCGCGATGCGCGCATCAACCAGGTCTATGAAGGCGCCAACGGCATCCAGGCGCTCGATCTCGTCGGCCGCAAGATGACGGCCAAGGGCGGCCGCGCGACGATGACCTTCTTTGCCAAGATCGAGGAATTCATCAAGGAGAACGAAGGCGACGCCGCGATGAAGCCCTTCATCGAGCCCTTGCAGACCGGCTACAAGCGCCTCGGCGAGGCGGCCGGCTGGCTGATGGAGAACGCGCCGAAGAATTACGACAATGCGGGCGCTGCCTCCTACGACATGCTGAACATTTTCGGCACGGTGGCCTTGGGGTGGATGTGGGCGCGGATGGCCAAGATCGCGCAGGCCAAGCTCGCGGCCGGCGAAGGCAACAAGGCCTTCTACGAGCGCAAGCTGGTGCTGGCGCGCTACTGGATGGAACGCGAAATGCCGATGACCGCAAGCTGGCTCGAACGCGCCAAACAGGGCGCCGACGGCTACATGGCGCTCGACGCGGCCGCCTTCTGAGGCGGGTTGCAGGGGACAAGGAAAGGGCGCCTCACGGGGCGCCCTTTTTGTTTGAAGGAAGGAAGGAAGGAAGGATTTTTCACGCGGAGACGCGGAGCCGCGGAGGAGGAAGAGAGAAGGATTCACGCAGAGGCGCAGCCTGTCCTCCGTAGCTGCGAAGCAGCGCAGGAGGAAGACGCAGAGGGGCCGCATGTGTGGGTAAGGCTCTGCGTCGCCCCAACCAGATGCATAGGCGGAGCCGCAGCGACGAAAGAGAAGGCTTTTTGGCGCTACGCGCCGGGTGCCTGCCGTATCTGCCACGGAAAAACACCGCGTCATTGCGAGGCCTGAAAGGCCGAAGCAATCCAGATGCGGCAAACGCGGCGCTTGCGGCCTCTGGATTGCTTCGTCGCTTCGCTCCTCGCAATGACGACCTTTTTCCCTTCCTTCGCGCCGCAGGCGCAATCATTGAAATGGTGAAGGCACAGCCGACCTCACGGATGCAGCCCCTCTGCGTCTCTGCGCCTCTGCGTGCAAACCCTTACTTTCTTCCTTCTCCTCTTCTCCGCGGCTCCGCGTGCAAAATCCTTTCTTTCTCACATTTTTTCATTTGACCACGGAGGATCGCCGGGCCGATAAATTCCGGCCATGAGCGACGCCCTGACATTCGACCCCGTCACGCCGGCCGACCGCGCGGTGCTGGAAGCGCTGGTGCGCGACTATTACGCCTTTGACGGGCATGAATACGACGCGGCCGAGCAGGGCCCGGCGCTCGACCGCCTTTGCGCGGGCGAGCCCAATGCGCGGGCCTTCATCATCCGCGACGGCGACGCGATTGCCGGCTATCTGGTGCTGTCGCTCGGCTTCTCGGTCGAATATGGCGGCACCGACGGCTTCATCGACGAATTGCATCTGGTGGAGGCGTATCGCGGGCGCGGGCTGGGCCGTGCGGTGATGGATGTGGCCGAGCGGGCGGCGAAGGAAGCCGGCATCCGCTATCTGCATCTCGAGGTGGAACTCCACAACGCCCGGGCGCGGCGGCTCTATGACGGGCGCGGCTACGCGGATTCGGGCCGCACGCTGATGTCGAAACGGCTGGCGGAGTGAGGAGAAAAGATTTCGACTCCCCTTCCCACCCTCCCCCAGGGGAGGGTGGGAAGAAAAGAGCCTCCTCGTTTGCCGATTTCCCCTGCGTCAGCTAGCTTCCCGCCATTGAAAATCCGAACAGGGGGAACGCCTCAATGAAAAATCTCTTCAGCGTCGAAGGCAAGACCGTGCTGATCACCGGCGGGTCGCGCGGCATCGGCGAGATGATCGCGACCGGCTTTGTCGAAAACGGCGCGAAAGTCTATATCACCGCGCGCAAGGCGCAGGCCTGCAACGAGCTCGCCGAAGAACTGTCGAAGAAGGGCACCTGCATTTCGCTGCCCTTCGACCTCGGCACGCAGGAAGGCATTGCCGGCATCGCGGCCGAGTTGGCCAAACGCGAGCCGAAGCTCGACGTGCTGATCAACAATGCGGGCGCGGCCTGGGGCGAGCCGATCGACGAATATTCCGAAAGCGGCTGGGACAAGGTGCAGAACATCAACCTCAAGGGCGTGTTCTTCCTGACGCAGAAGATGCTGCCGCTGCTGCGCGCTTCCGCCAGCGCCGCAAGTCCGGCCCGTGTCATCAACACGGCCTCGGTCAACGGCATCACCCCGCCGGAACTCGAAACCTATGCCTATTCCTCGTCGAAGGCCGGCGTCATCATGCTGACGCGGCATCTCGCCAAGCGTCTCGCGCGCGAACACATCCTGGTCAACGCGATCGCGCCGGGGCCCTTCCCGAGCCAGATGATGAAGGCGACGCTCGAAAGCTTCGGCGACGCGATCAAGGCCGGCAATCCGCTGGGCCGCATCGGCACGCCCGAAGACGCCGCCGGCGTCGCGATCTTCCTCGCCTCGCGGGCAAGTGCCTATACGACCGGTGCGACCATTCCGGTGGATGGCGGTTCGGCGGAGGTTTGAAGGAAGAAAGGGTTTTCACGCGGAGCCGCGGAGGCGCGGAGAAGAAAAAAAGGTTTGGCACGCAGAGGTGCAGAGACGCAGAGGGGCTGTGCTTTTGAGACCGGCTGTGCCTGCATTATTTCAATGATTGCGCCTGCGGCGCGAAGAGTCTTCCGGCGATGTCGTGGGTCTGGCACGACCTCTCCCAACCCAACAGTGTCATCCCGGCGAAAGCCGGGATCCATTGGTTCCCTCAGCAAGCGTTTGGGGCACCGGTTCTTGCCACGCGATCGACGCCATCAACCGCTGCGGCAAGCGGCGCAGCGAGTGGACCCCGGCTTTCGCCGGGGTGACACTGTGTTTTTGGTTGATGCGAAAAATTACCGTCTTCCTTCGCGCCGCAGGCGCAATCATTGAAACGATAGAGGCACGGCCGGCCTCAAGGGCACGGCACCTCTGCGTCTCTGCGCCTCTGCGTGCAAAACCTTCCTTCTTCGCGTCTTCGCGCCTTCGCGTGAAAACCCTTGAAGCGCCCTACTCCGCCGCCTGTTTCGCTTCGGCCGCGCGGGCGTGACCCGTGATCAGCTCGACATATTGCGGGCAGAGCTCGACCGGGAGGTCGTGGCCCATGCCGTCGATCGAGACGAGCCTGGCACCCGGCACGGATTTCGCCGTGTCCGCGCCGCCGGCATGCGGCACCAGCGGGTCGGCCTTTCCGTGAATGACCAGGAACGGCACGCGGATTTTCTTCAGTGCCTCGACGCGGCTGCCGTCGCCCATGATCGCCGCATATTGGCGCTGCCCACCTTCGGGGTAATACATGTGGTCGTATTCGCGCGCGACGAGCGCGTAGAGGTCGTCCTCCGTTTTCGGCCAGGCGGGGCTCTGATAGACGCGCCGGCCCTTCATGCGATGGCGGATGACGTCTTCGCGTTCCTCCGATGGCGGCTGCGCCTGCAAGGCCTTCAGCGCTTCATCGCTGGCCCCCGGCAGATCGGGATTTCCGGTCGACGACATGATCGAGGTCACCGAGATCAGCCGTTCGGGGTGGTGGATCGCCATGCGCTGCACGATCATGCCGCCCATCGAAATGCCCATGACATGGGCGCGCTTCAGCCCAAGCGCGTCGAGCACGCCGATGCCGTCACCCGCCATGTCGGCGAGTGTGTAGGGGATGTCGGGCTTCTTGCCCTCGCGCACCGCCGCAACGACGTCGGAGATCTTCGGCAGGCCGGAGAACTTCGCCGACTTGCCGACATCGCGATTGTCGTAGCGGATGACGCGGAAGCCTTGCGCGCGCAAGCCTTCCATCAGCTCCTCGGGCCAGCTCAGCATTGTCGAGGTGTAGCCATTGACGAACAGGATCGGGGTGGCGTCGGCCGGCCCCCGGTCCTCCATGTTGATCGCGATACCGTTGGCCGTGACGATCTGCTGTGTCATGGGCTCAGTCCGCCGCGCGTGCGGCGCCGGCGGCGCGCCTGGCCGCCGCCTCGATGGCATCGGCAAAGACCGGCACCAGGCCGAGCGGGAAATCGTGGCCCATGCCGGGAATGACGCGAAGCTCCGCCCCCGGAATATTGTCGGCCGTGTCCTTGCCGCCGGCGACCGGCACCAGCGGATCGTCGGCGCCGTGCAGCACCACGGTGGGCGCCTTGATGTTCTTCAGTTTCGGCCGCCGGTCGCCATTGGCGACGATGGCCGCGAATTGCCGCGTGACGCCTTGCGGGTAGTAGCTGCGCTTCGCGTCGCGCATCACCCATTGGCGCAATTGCTGGTCGTCGGTCGGATAGCCGGGGCTGCCGATCACCTTCCAGGTGTTGATGCCGCGGGCGACGATCGCCTCGATATCGTCGGGCGCCGGCGCCGGGGCCATCAGCGCGCCCATGGCCTCGGGCGAGCCCTGGGGCAGATCGGGATTGCCGGTATTCGACATGATCGAGGTCAGCGAGAGCGTCTTTTCGGGGTGATTGGCGGCAACAAGCTGGGCGATCATGCCGCCCATCGAGGCGCCGACGATATGCGCCCTTTCGATCTTCAGCGCATCGAGCAGCCCGGCCGCATCGGCGGCCATGTCGTCGAGCGAATAGGGCGCCTCGACCGCGGCGCCGGTCATCAGCGCGCCGAAGAGTTTCTCCATGTCGGGCACGCCCTTCGCCTCGAGCTTGGCGGACAGGCCGACATCGCGATTGTCGTAGCGGATGACGCGGTAGCCGCGACTGACCAGCTCCTCGCAGAGCTCGGTCGGCCACATGGTCAGCTGGGCGCTGAAGCCCATGATCAGCAGAACCGCGTCGCGGTCTGCCGGGCCGAAGCTCTCATATTCGATCTCGATGCCGTTCGCCTTGACCTGCGGCATGGGGTGGTCCTCCCTGTCTTTTATGTTGGCGTTTGTTGCTTGTTGGCGCCAACTCTAGCAGCGGCCTTGCGCCCGATGCGAGCCAAACGCATATTAATGACAAACATTAGAAACAGCCCGCCCGGGAGGCAACCGCCATGACGCTTCAATTCGATCTCTTCTGGTCCTTCCGCTCGCCCTATTCCTATCTGGCGACGCCGCGGCTGTCGGCGCTGGCGCGCGATTACGACGTCGTCTGCAATGTCCGCCCGGTCTATCCGATCGCGGTGCGCATCGAAGGCTTCTTCAAGCAGGTCAATCCGATGTGGCCGCCCTATCTCTTGAAGGACACGGTCCGTGTCGCCGAGATGGAAGGCCTTCCTTACGCCTGGCCCTCGCCCGACCCGATCGTGATGGACATGAAATCGGGCGAGGTGCCGAAGGAGCAGCCTTACATCCACCGGCTGACCCGCGCCGGCGTGCTGGCGGCCGAACGGGGCCGGGGCCTCGCCTTCCTGCAGGAAGTCTCGACGCTGATCTTCGGCGGCACGAAGAACTGGCACGAGGGCAACCATCTGCGCGGCGCGGCCGCGCGGGCCGGCCTCGACATGGACGAACTCGACGCGGCGGCCGAAAAGGAGAAGGACCGCCTCGAAGCCGTCATCGCCGCAAACGAGGCGGCGCAGAAGGCGGCCGGCCATTGGGGCGTGCCGCTGATGGTCTTCGAGGGCGAACCCTTTTTCGGCCAGGACCGCATCGACCATCTGACATGGCGCATGAAACAGGCGGGGCTGAAGAAGCGCAGCTGACGCGGCGGCGATGCTGGACCCGTGGGCATCCTCCGGCTAGCCTCGCAGGCCCCGGGGCCAATCAACGGACAAGGACCAGATGCAGCGCGATCTTCACGCCATGAGTGCGACCGAATACGACCTCGTGGTGGTGGGCGGCGGCATCACCGGCGCCAGCGTGGCCTGGGACGCGGCCTTGCGCGGCCTCAAGGTGGCGCTGCTGGAGAAGGACGATTTCGCCCATGCGACGACGGCCGGCTCCTCGAAGCTGGTGCATGGCGGCCTGCGCTACCTGGTCAATGGCGAGTTGAAGCTGGTGCGCGAATCGCTTCGCGAGCGCCGCCTCTGGGAGAGCAATGCGCCGCATATGGTCCACCCCCTGCCCTTCATCCTGCCGACCTATGGCTGGGGCATGGCGGGACCGATCGTGATGGGGATCGGGCTGACGCTTTACGATCTGCTCTCCTTCGACCGCAACTGGCTGAACGACGACGACAAGAAGCTGCCGGGCTTCCGCCGCATCTCGAAAGCGAAAGCGCTCGACCTGGTGCCCTCGCTGCCGCGCGAGGGCCTGACCGGCGCGATGATCTATTACGATTGCCAGATGTTCGCGCCCGAACGCCTCTGCCTCGAATGCATCGAGGGCGCGGTCGAATATGGCGCCGACGCAGCCAATTATGCCGAGGTGACCGGCTTTGTCAGCGAAGCGGCGATGGGGAACGGCGTGCGCATCACCGGCGTCGAAGCGACGGACCGGCTGACGGGCGCCGCGCATACGATAAAAGGCAAGCTCGTCGTCAATGCGGCCGGCCCCTGGGCCGACCGGCTGATGGGCTTTGCCGACGAGACACCGGCGCGCCGCCTGATCCGCTCGAAGGGCATCCACATCATCACCCGCGCGCTCACCGGCGAGAACGCGGTGGCGATCAAGTCGAGGATCGGCGGGCATTTCTTCGTCATCCCATGGCGCGGCCACACCATCATCGGCACCACCGACACCGTGTTCGAGGAGGAGCCCGACGCAGCCGGCGTCACCGAGAAGGACATCGCCGATTTCCTGCGCGTGGTGAATGACGGTCTGCCGGGGCTCAATCTCAAGCGCGACGACGTGCTGCATTTCTATGTCGGACTTCGGCCGCTGGTCGACACGACGCCGCAAGTGGCGGACGGCGAAGAGGGAAAGAAGGACAGCTACAACGCCAGCCGCGCGGCGGAGGTTTACGACCATGCGCCGGAAGAGGCGATCGAGGGGCTGGTCTCGGCGATCGGCGGCAAATGGACGACCTCGCGCCATCTCGCCGAACAGGTGGTCGATCTGGCGCTGAAGAAGCTCGGCAAGGCGGCGGCCTGCGAGACCCATTGCACGCCGGTCCATGGCGGCGAGATCGGCCGCCTGAAAAGCTTCATCGCGCGGGCGAAGAAGCGCCACGCCCATCTGCCGGGCGATGTGGTCGAGAACCTGGTCAATTTCTACGGCAGCCGCATCGACGAGGTGCTGGCAACCGCAGCCGAGCGACAGGGCGAGAGCGAGGAATTGCTGCGCCGGTTGGGCCCCAACGTCGCCGAGATCGGCGCACAGGTGGTGCATGCGGTGCGCCACGAAATGGCGCTGCATCTGGCCGATGTCGTCTTCCGCCGCACCGGCCTCGGCACGCTGGGCCATCCGGGCGCCGAGGTGATCGGCCGCGTGGCTGAGCTGATGCGCCGCGAGCTTGGCTGGGACGAAACCGCGACGGCGCGCGAGATCGCCGAAACGACGCGCGCCTTCGAACCGCAGGCAGCAGGGGGAGAGGCCGCATGACGCCGCATATCGCCGCCATCGTCAATCCGCGTTCGGGCGGCGGCCGCACCGGCCGCGCCTGGCGCATCATCGCCGCCGCGCTCGAGAAGGAACTGGGGCCGGTGCGCGCGCATTTCACCGCCGGGCCCTCGACGCCGCATTTCCTGCCGGCCGCCGAACTGACGCGCCGCGCCCTGAAGGACGGCGCCCAGCTCGTCATCGCGGTGGGCGGCGACGGCACCATCAACGAGGCGGTCAACGGCTTTTTCGAGAACGGGCTGCCGATCAACCCGGAAGCGCATTTCGCGGTGCTGAATGCCGGTACCGGCGGCGATTTCCGCCGCACCTTCGACCTGCCGCAGGATGCCGAAGGCTGCGTTGCGCGCATCGCCGCCGGCACGACGCGCAAGATCGATATCGGCCGCCTGACCTTCATTGCCGAGGACGGTCAGGAGGCGGAGCGCTATTTCGACAATATCGCCAGCTTCGGCCTTTCGGGCGAAACGGTGCGCGCGGTCAATCGCGCCACCTGGCAGAAGGCCCTGGGCGGCAATTTCGCCTTCTTCTGGGCGACGCTGGCAACCGCGCTGCGCCACAAGACGCGGCCGGTACGCATCACCACCGACACCGGCTACGACCAGACGCTGAATATCGGCCTCGGCGCCGTCGCCAATGGGCGCTATTTCGGCAGCGGGCTGAAAATGGCGCCCGACGCCGAACCCGATGACGGGTTGTTCGATCTCGTCGTGATGCGCGATCTGACCTTCATGGATCTCCTGACCGGCACCGGCTCGATGAAGGAAGGCACGCATATCGACGGCGAGAAGGTTTCCCACACGCGCGCCAAATGGGTGATGGCGACACCGATGGGCGCCGAGCCGGTGCTGCTCGATGTCGACGGCGAGGGGCCGGGCCGCCTGCCGGCGCGTTTCGAGATCATGCCGCAGGCCCTGACCCTGCGCTGCTGACAACAAGAAAAGACGAGGAACGCTGATGACCATCGACCGACAGACGCTGCGCTGGAACGGCTGGGGCCCGGTGAAGCAACCGAACCCGCTGCCGCCGGATGCACCGCAATGGAGCTGGATCGAGCAGACGCTGGGCATGAGCCGGCTGCCGCTGACGCCGGCCGTGCCGCTGGCCGATATCCGGCTGCCGCGTGGCCGCATCGCCGAGGCCACACAGGAACGTCTGCGCGCCATTGTCGGCGACAACCAGTTCCGCACCGACGACTACGAACGCGCCTTCCATGCGCGCGGCAAGAGCTATCACGACCTGCTCTATGTCCGCGCCGGCAAGCTCGACATGGCGCCCGACGCCGTGATCTATCCGCGCGGACCCGAGGAGGTGCTGGCGATCGTCAAGCTCTGCGCCGAGGAAGGCATTGCGCTGATCCCCTATGGCGGCGGCTCGTCGGTGGTGGGCGGCATCAATGCGGTGTCGAAGACGCTGGGCGGCGCGGTGCTGACGCTCGACACGACGCTGATGACGCGCGTGATCCAGATCGACAAGGTGTCGATGACGGCGCGCATCGAGGCCGGTATCTATGGGCCCGCGCTCGAGGAACAGCTGCAGATGCATGGCGTGACGCTGGGCCATTATCCGCAGAGCTTCGAATATTCGACGCTGGGCGGCTGGATCGCGGCGCGCGGCGCCGGCCAGCAGTCGAACCGCTACGGCAAGGCCGAGAAATGGCTGGTCTCGGCAAAACTGGCGACACCGAAAGGCTTCTGGACGACCGAATCGACGCCCGCGTCCGCCGCCGGTCCCAATCTCAACCAGCTGGTCGCAGGCTCGGAAGGCACGCTCGGCGTGATCTGCGAAGCGACGGTGAAGATCCACGAGTTGCCGGAGCGCAAGGATTATCGCGGCTACCTGTTCAGGAACTTCGCCGCCGGCGTCGAAGCGGCGCGGCGCATCAACCATGCCGAGATCCCGGTGGCGATGGTGCGCCTGTCGGATGCGCCCGAAACGCATTTCTTCCAGACCTTCTCCTCGACCGGTTCGGGCGGGCTGAAAGCGCGGCTGCAACGCGCCTATCTGAAGATGAAGGGCTTCGACGACGCGCCCTGCCTGATGCTGATCGGCCATGAAGGCGAGAAGGAAACCGTGATCTGGGCGCAGGAACAGAGCGAAGGCATCTGCAAGCGTCTCGGCGCGCTGGCGCTGGGCACCGGTCCCGGCAAGCGCTGGTTCCATGGCCGCTTCAACGGGCCGGCGATCCGCGATCCGATGATGGACCGCGGCATCGGCGTCGACACGCTGGAAACCTCGACGCGCTGGTCGAACATCGCCAATCTGCACGACAAGGTCGCCGCCGCGATCGACGCGGCGATGAGCGCCCACATGCCCGAACAGAACGCCCGCGGCATCGTGATGGCGCATGTCAGCCATTCCTATCCCGACGGCTCGAGCCTCTATTTCACCTTCGTCTTTCCGCGCCAGCTCGACCGCGAAATCGCGCAGTGGCAGGCGATCAAGCGCGCGGCCTCCGACGCGATCCTGATGAATGGCGGCACGATCAGCCATCACCACGGCGTCGGCACCGACCATGCACCATGGCTGGCGGAGGAAAAGGGCGAGATCGGCTATGCGCTGCTGAAGGCGACCAAGCGCGAGATGGACCCCAAGGGCGTGATGAACCCGGGGAAGTTGCTCACCTAGTCGCCTGCAACGATTTCGCGCGCCAGCACCAGCGCTTCGTCGATACCGGGAACGAGCCTGACCAGCGGATCGGCGGTGACGCCCATCTTGCGCAGCACGAGACGCGGCTGCGTCTGCAGGCCGGTGATCAGCACCCGCGTGCCGTGACGGCGGCAGCGCGCGATCAGCGCGTCGATGGCCGACGCGCCCGAGGCATCGATCATCGGCACGGCGCGCATACGCAGGATCAGCACGCGCGGCGGCGCGCCGATGCGGTCGAGCGTCTCGCCGAGCCGCATCGCGACACCGAAGAAGAAGGGTCCCCGGATGACGCTGGAGACGACGCCGTCGGGCAGCTCATATTCCTCGATCGGGCGCAGCATATGCGGCGCATCGTCGGCGACATCCTCGTCGAGGATCTTCATATGTGCCTGCACCTCGACGGCTTCCGACATGCGGTGCATGAAGAGAACGGCGGCCAGCACGACGCCGACCTCGATGGCAACCGTCAGATCGACGGCAACGGTCAGGCCGAACGTGATCAGCAGGACCGCGCGGTCGCCGATCGGCGCCTTCATCAGATGCCGGAACTTGTCGATCTCGCTCATGTTCCAGGCGACGACGAGGAGAACGGCAGCCAGGGCCGCCAGCGGGATATAGGCCGTGACCGGCCAGGCCAGCAGCATGAAGCCGAGAATGAACACCGCATGCAGCATGCCGGCGACAGGCCCGCGCGCGCCGGCGCGGATATTGGTGGCGGTGCGCGCGATGGCGCCGGTCGCCGGCATGCCGCCGATGGCAGCCGAGGCGCAATTGGCGACACCCTGCGCCACCAGCTCGCAATTGGAACGGTGGCGCCGCCCGGTCATGCTGTCGGCAACCATGGCCGACAAGAGCGACTCGACGCCGGCAAGGAAGGCGATGGTGAAGGCGCTGGGGAAAAGCGCCACGACCCGTTCCATCGTCACATGCGGAAAATCCGGCAATGCGAAACTGGGTTCGAGGCCGGCGAAGCGGGTGCCGATCGTGTCGGTGTCGATGCCGAACAGCGCCACCACGGCGCCGGCCACAACCACCGCAATCAAAAAGCCGGGCCAGCCGGGCCGGTAGCGGCGCAGCAGAAGAATGAGAAGGAGCGCACCGGCGGCGACCAGAAAGGTCTGTGGCGCGAAACCTGGCAGCGCCGCTCCGAGCGCCATCACCTTTTCGAAAAATTCGGCAGGCTCGTGCTCGGGCGTCAGGCCGAGAAAATCCTTCACCTGGCTCACCGCGATGATGACCGCGATGCCGGCGGTGAAGCCGGTGACAACCGGCTGCGGGATGTACTTGATGAAAGTGCCGACACGCAACAGCCCGGCGCCGATCAGCATGACGCCGGCCATGGCGGTGGCGATGACGAGACCGTCATAGCCGTGAACCGCGATGACATTGAAGACGACGACGACAAAGGCCCCGGTCGGACCGCCGATCTGGTAGCGGCTGCCGCCCAGCGCCGAAATCAGGAAGCCCGCAACAACGGCGGTGATCAGCCCCTTGTCGGGCGTGGTGCCGCTGGCGATCGCCAGCGCCATGGCAAGCGGCAGGGCAACGATGGCGACCGTCAGCCCGGCAATGAAATCGGCGCGGAAGGCGGCAAAGCCATAGCCCTCGCGAAGCACGGTGACGAGCTTCGGGACCATCAGCGAGGATTGCGGCGCGGGCGCGCCCTCCGGTTGCGACATCGCGGTGCCTCCGGACCTTCGGCCCGGCGGCGGAAGTGTCCCGATGCGCGTCAGCTCTGGGGCGCGCCGTCGACCAGACGGCGGAGCTCGGCTTTCGCTATTTTCTCGAGCGTGGAACGCGGGAGTGAGTCGACGATCCGAATTTCGCGCGGGCGCTTGAAATCCGCAAGGCCTTTCTCGCATGCCGTCATGACCTGTGCCACGAGGTCGCGGGGCGCCGCCGCCTCGCCGCCCGGCACCAGCAGGAAGGCGACCGGTACTTCATCGAGCATCGGGTCGCGCTTGCCGACAACCGCGCATTCGTGAATGCCGGGCACCGTCATGATGACACGCTCGATTTCGGAGGCCGCGACATTCTCGCCGCCGACCTTCAGCATGTCCTTGTCGCGATCGGCGAAGGAAATGAAGCCATCCTCGCCCAGCGTCACGCGATCGCCGGTGATGAAGTAGCCCTGATCGTCGAAGCTTTTTGCGGTCGCTTCCGGATTGTTGAGATACTCGGCAAAGAGCGAGAGGCCCGGCACGCCGCGCACCAGAAGTTCGCCGGTCTCGCCAGGCGCGACCGGCGTTCCGTCTTCATGCAGAATCGCGATCTCGTACGACGTGGCCGGCTTGCCGATCGACATCGGCCGGTTCGGCAGCCAGGGATCGCCGACAATGCCATGCGTGATGGTTTCGGTCATGCCCCACCAGCCGATGGTCTTGACGCCGAAATGCGCATCGGTGGGCGGTGCCGAAATGCCGTTGCCCCAGAAACGGTAGCTGTGCGAGGCGGGTTTTTCCTGTCCCATCAATGCACGCACGCAGAACGGCACCATCGAGGTCCAGGTGCAGCCGTGCTTCGCCGACACGCTCCAGAAACGCGAGGCCGAAAAGCGCGGCTGCAGCACCACCGTGGCGCCGACCCAGAGCGCGGCCAGCACCGAATAGGACTGCGCATTGGTATGGAAGAGCGGCAGATAGGTGAGATGGACGTCCGAGGGACGGAGGTCCTCATGCATGGCACAGAGCTTGGCGCCCCACAGCGCATTGGCATGCGTCCAGACGACACCCTTGGGACGCGAGGTGGTGCCCGAGGTGTATTGCACGCCGACCGGCAGCATCGGGTTCGGCGCGCGCAGCGGCGCGTCGGCCGGATTGCCGTAAAGCGCGGCGAAGCTCTCCGATTTGGGCGGGCGGTTCGTCGCCTTCGGCGCCGCGCCATTGTCGGTCTCGGTGACGGCGAGCCACTTGATGTTCTTGCAGGAGGCGGCAACCAGACCGGCAAAGGCCGGCTGCGTGATCGCGCCGACGACCGCCGCATGCTCGCTGAAATAGATCAGATCGTCGGCGACCGAACGGGCATTTGTGGTGACGGCGACGGCGCCGAGATGGGCGCAGGCATACCAGGCGATCAGGCTTTCGGGACAATTGTCGAGATGGATCAGCACCCGTTCGCCGGTCTTGACGCCGCGCGCCCTGAGACCGGCGGCGACCGCCTGCACCTCATGCGCGAAACGCGCATAGCTCCAGGTCTTTGCCGCGCCTTCGAAGGGTTCCCAGATCAGGAACGGATGTTCCCCCCGCGCCGCGACATGCACCGCCAGCAGATGCGGCACGTCGAAACCGGAAAACGGATGAACCTCTGGTGCGCGCAATGCCGGCATGATGGCCTCCCTCTTGTTATCCGCCATATACCGCATGCTTGCCTTCACTTCCATGCCCGGACTAGGATTCTGACCGGGTGGGCAGTTCCGGCGCGAGGGACGCGCAATGACGCCAGTTCCCCTGAACGAAGTCTCAGGCCTGCTGCTGGATGTCGGCGGCGTGCTGTATCAGGGCGAGGAGGCCATTTCAGGTTCGGCATCCGCCTTCGCACGCCTCAAGGCATCCGGCCTGCCCTTTCGCCTGCTGACCAACACGACACGGACAACGCGGGCGGCATTGGCCGAGCGTCTGACCGCGCTCGGTTTCGAGGTCACGGCGGCCGAAATCGTGACGCCGGCCAGCGTTGCGGCCGCGATCCTCGATGCAGAAGGCGCGCGGCCGCATCTTCTCGTTCACCCCGATCTTCTGCCTGACTGTCCGCCCGAGGCGGAAATGCCGAACGCGGTTCTGATCGGCGACGCGGGCGAACACTTCACGTTCGAAAGCCTGAACCGCGCCTTTGAAATTCTGATCGAGGACGGGCGTCTCTATGCGCTCGGCCGCAATCGCTTCTTTCGCGGTGCAAACGGGCTTGAGCTCGACGCCGGGCCTTTCGTGGCAGCGCTCGAATATGCCAGCGGTATCGATGCAAGGCTGATCGGCAAGCCGGCGCCGGATTTCTTCCGCGCAGCGGCAGCGGCGCTCAACCTGCCGTCCGAACGCGTCCTGATGGTGGGGGACGATCTCGAGGCGGACGTCATCGGCGCGCGCGAGGCGGGACTTGCGGCCGTGCTGGTCTGCACCGGCAAGTATCGCAAGGGCGACGCCATGGCCGCAAAAAAAGGCGGCGCTGATGTCGCCGCCTCTTTCGCCGAACTGGTGGATGCGCTGCTCGACTAGGCCAGCGCTTCTTTCAGGGCCTTGGCCGCCGCCTTGACCGCGTCGCGTGCGACATCGAGCGCGCCCTGAAGGTTGAAGAAGCCGTGGATCATGCCTTCGTAATTGACATATTCGACGGCAACGCCTGCCTTCTTCAGCGCCTCGGCATAAGCCCGGCCTTCGTCGCGCAGCACATCGAAACCGGCCGTCACGACATAGGCCGGCGGCAAACCGGCAAGCGACGGCGCCCGCAACGGCGAGTGACGCGGATCGTCGGCATTGGCGCCGGCACCGGTCACATAATGATTCCAGAACCAGTCCATACCCTCGGCCTCGAGGAAATAGCCTTCGCCGAAATCTTTGTAGGATTGCGTTCGACGCGGCGCATCGGTCACCGGATAGATCAGAAGCTGGAAGGCGATGTGCGGGCTCTTGTCCGCCCTGGCCTGCAGCGCAACAGCCGCCGCAAGATTGCCGCCCGCGCTGTCGCCCGCCACCGCGATGCGGTTGGGATCGATGCCGATATCGGATGCGTTCTTCTCGACCCATTTCGTCGCCGCCAGACAATCGTCAAAGGCGGCCGGAAACGGATGCTCGGGCGCGAGGCGGTAATCGACGGCGATGACCTTGCAACCCGCCTCGTTGGCGAGCGTGCGGCACAGCGCATCATGCGTCTCGAGATCGCCGATTACCCAGCCGCCGCCATGGAAATAGACCAGTGCCGGCACCGTGCCGCCGGAAGCGACCGGCGTATAGATGCGAACAGGGATCTCCCCCTCGGGTCCGGGAACGGCACGGTCTTCGACCTTGCCGATCGCAACGCCCTGCAGATCCATCGCCTGCGCCATCGCGCGATACATCTCGCGGCCTTCGGCCGGCGGCAGATCGATCAGGCGCGGCGCGGTCGGATCGGCGGCCAGCGCATCGAGGATCGCTTTCGCCTGTGGATCGAGTGACATGGAAAAGGGCCCCCTGTTGAATTCAAGAGGCCCGTTTTAACCGGCCCGGCGTCCGCGCGCCAAGCGGCAAGTTTGTCAGTGCAGGATATGACCCTCGCGGCTCATCCGGCCCTCGACCATGTCTTCAACGACGCGACGTAGCGTCCGCCACGCATCCGCGCGCATCTTCTCGCCGATTTCCTCGAGTTCCGCGACGGCCGTGTCGGCATAGGCGAGCGCCTTGCGGCCATGTGTATCGACCATATAGGCGGCCAGCATGTTGATTTCGCGGTCGGTGATCATCGGCGCTCTCCGGTTGGGCTTGAAGCGATTGCCAAACGGATTGCAACCCATGGGCCAGCCGAAACCGTCCCGGATTTCCTTGTATTTCAAGGGGTTAGAAAAGGCGCGTCAGCAGCGTCCCGGCAGCCCTTGCCGTGCCGGTTAAGGAATCGGGAGGAATCTGCCGCCTACCACGGCTCGGCATGGGTGCGCAGGTCGATTTCGAAGCTCCAGGCAGCCGGCTTTTGGCCGTGGAGATAGACATAGGCATCGGCAATGCCTTCAAGTTCGATCAGGCGGCCTTCCTGCGCGCGCTGAGCAGCATATTGCGGTGCCAGGTTGTGAAGCTTCTCGCCGTCGATACCACCATCGACCACAACATGGCCAACATGGATGCCCTGCGGGCCGAGCTCCTTGGCCGCACTTTGCGCGAAGTTGCGAAGCCCGCCCTTGGCGGCGGTGAAGGCAGCGAAGCCCTCACGGCCCCGCATGCTGGCCGACGCGCCGGTGAAGAGCAGCGTGCCCTGCCCGCGCGGGCTCATGTGATCGGCCGCCTCGCGGGTGAAGAGAAAGGCGCCGAACAGGCAGACGCGCCAGCATCGCTCGAAATAGTCGGCTTCCATGCCCGAAATCTTGCCGATCATGTTGTTGCCGGCATTGTAGATCGCGAGATCGACCGGGCCCGTTTCTTCCGCCTGCCGGAACAGCGAAACGACATCGGCCTCCTGTGTCACGTCGCAGACGACGGGCGTCGCGTTTCCGCCGCCATCGCGGATCGTGCCGGCCACCGCCTCGAGTTTCTCCCTCGTTCGCCCGGCGACGAAGACATGAAGCCCTTCACCCGCCATGCGCCGCGACAAGACGGCACCGAGCCCCTGAAGCGGCCCGACGCCCGCAATGATTGCCGTCTTGATGGACATGATCTTTACTCCCGCCGGTTCAAAGCTGAAGGATATATAGTCAGTTCTAAATCGGAACCAAGGGGAAAACAATCGGCGGCACGTTGCTTCGTTGCCGGATGCAAGGCGGTGTAGTAGGGATATCAAATGATCGGGAAACGCCACATTCGCTCGGATTACTATACGCCGCTCACATAGGCGCGGCGTTGCTCGTTCATTTTCATTGACCAGTGCCGCCGCCAGCCGGCGGCATTGTTGTTTCACGATCGTCTCCGGCCCCGGTGTGCCACACCCGGAGACAGTCGAATGCCCTCAATTCCTTTTGCTGTTCGCGCGGCGACCGAAGCGGACTTCAAGCAGCTATGCGATCTCTTTGCCGAACTGGACGATCTACACCGCGAGGCTCGTCCCGATCTTTTTGTAAAACCCGAAGGATTGCCGCGCGAGCGCACCTATGTCGCCCGCCTGATCGCCGGGCCCGAGAGCACCATACTCGTCGCCTCCGCCAGGGACTCACGCTGCCTCTACGGGTTTGCAACGCTGATCGTCCGTAGTCTGCCCGCAAACCCCGTCAGGCCGGAACGCCGTCTTGTCGAGATCGACAACTTCAGCGTACGCAAGAGCGCGCGACGGCGTGGCATCGGCCGCGCCCTCATCGAACACGCGGATCGCTGGGCGGCGCGACGTGGCTTCTCCTCGGTCGAACTGGCGGTCCACGAATTCAACACCGGCGCCATCGAATTCTATCAGGCGACCGGTTTCTCCACATCTCTACGGCGCATGATCCGAAGTCCGGCACCGTAAGGACATCAGCCCTTGAAACCGCCCGCGTCGAGGAAACTCTGCTCCTCCGGCGTGGTGCGGCGGCCGAGGATCGCATTGCGATGCGGAAAGCGGCCGAAGCGGCGGATGATGTCGGCATGCTCGACGGCAAATTTCATCGTCTCCGGATCGTCGAGACGCCCGGCGAAATAGGCAAGGCCGCGCTCCTGCGCCGCGAGGTCTTCCGAATGCATGTAGGGCATGTAGAACCACTTGCGCGCGGTCTCGGGCGTCTCGACATCGAAGCGGCGCGCGACGGCCATGTCGGCCAGCGCCAGCGCCTTCGCATCCTGGGCGAAGGCGCGATGATCGTTCCGGTAGAGATTGCGCGAGAACTGGTCGAGCAGCAGGATCAGCGCCAGCGCACCGCGCGGTTCGTCGGCCCAGTTGTCATGCTTGCCGGAAGCCGCCTCGCCATGCAGCGTGCCGAACAGGCGGCGGATTTCGGCGTCGAAGGCATCGCTCTTCGCAAACCATTTTTCCGGGCCGGCGGCGAACCAGAAATCGAGCACATCGCGCGGGCAGATATCGGCCATCATTCACACCACGATCACGTCGCCGGCCGGCGGTTCCTGATAGAGTCGTTCGACAAGATCGGCGCGCCGCGCCGCGGTTGCCGCCTGGTTGACATAGCCCTTGTCGGTGATTTCATGGCCGTCGATCGAGGGCGGCTCGAGCATCAGATGAATGCGCACGATCCGCGTCGAGGATCCGCCGCCCGACTTGTTGTTCTTCTGCAACGCCGCACGCAGATGGGCGGCGACCTTCGGATGCGCAATCGCCTCCTGAGGCGCAGCGTCGTCGGCAAGCCCTGCAATCTTTCTTGCCGCCGCAATGTTGGGCCAGGCCAGCAATGCGATGTAGGGCTTGTCGAGACCGCAGACGACCGCATCCTGGATCAGCGGTGTGCAAGCGGCCACCGCGTCGGCACGCAGCGTTCCGGTCGAGACCCAGGTACCGGAAGAAAGCTTGAAATCCTCGGTGACGCGGCCGTCGAAAACGAGCCCGAGTTCGGGCTTACGCTCGTCGAGGAACCTTGCCGCATCGCCAAGGCTGTAGAAACCTTCCTCGTCGAAAACCTCGGCGGTCTTTTTCGGATCGTTGAGATAGCCGGGCGTGATCGTCGCGCCCTTGACACGCACTTCGAGCTTGGCGCCGTTCGGCACCAGCTTCAGCGTGATGCCGGGTACAGGCAGGCCGATCAGCCCGACGCGTTCGGTCACCCAATGCACCACCGTGACGCCCTGGGTTTCGGTCGCACCATACATGGTGGTCAGCGGAATGCGGTAACCCGTTTCGGCGACGGCCAGCGCCTGCATCCGGTCATAGATGTCGCTCGACAGCGTCGCACCGCCATAGCCCATATATTCGAGATTGCGGAAGAAGCTGGCGCGCAAGCTCGGATCGCGCTCCATCGCATCGGCCAGCATGGCAAAGGCGACCGGCGCCGAACCGAAAACGCGCGGGGAAACCTCGCGCAGATTGGCAATCGTCTGGTCGAACATGCCGGGAATGGGCTTGCCGGCGTCGAGATAGATCGTGCCGCCCGCACTCAGATTGGCATTGAAGCCGATATTGCCCGCCGAGATGTGGTTCCATGGCATCCATTCGAGACTTTGCGGGATTTCGTCGGGATCGGGTTCCTCGCTGCGGAGCGCCTCGCCGGCCGCCAGCTGCGCCATCATCATCCGATGCGTCTGGATGACGCCTTTCGGCATGCCGGTCGAGCCGGAGGTGAAGAGATATTTGGCCACCGTATCGTGGCCGATCTTCGTCATCGACGCGGCAACCGCATTGCTGACCGGCGTCGCGACGAGATCGGCGAAGGATGTCGCGCCCGCAACGCTGCCGGTGCAGGTGACGATCTCGGCGCCTTCGCCAACCGCTGCGATGGCCTTGCCGTAGAGATCGCCGTGATCGGCGAAGATCATCTGCGGCCGCGTCAGCCCGACAACATGGCGCAGCTTCGAGAAATCCGAACTCATCAGCGAATAGGGCACGCTGACCGGCGCCACTGGCACGCCGGCCTTCATCGCGCCCAGCGCCATCACCGCATGGGCGATCGAATTGCCGGAAAGAATCATCAGCGGCGTATCGGCATTCATGCCGCGCGCCAGTAGCGCGCTGGCCACCGCATCGGCCCTTGCATTGGCCTCACCATAGGTGACGAAGACCCATTGTCCGTCCGCGCCGCGCTCGCCGATGAAGCGGCGTTCGGGGTGCATCGCCGCACGCTCCTCAAGAAGATGAACCGTGCTGCGCTTGATCTCGCCCAGCGGATAGTCGGAGGCGACATAGACCGTGCCGTCGACCGCGCGGCGCACCGTGATCTTCGGCGGCTTCTGCTTCAGCGGCTTGAACGGCGCCACGACGCCCGTGTCCTCGGCAAGACTCATGCTCGCTCTCCCTCAAGATGCGGATATGTGTCGGGCCCGCGCCTTCGGCCGTGCACGGTTCCCGGATGGCAATTTCTGCGTCGTCGGCGCGGTCAGTTGACCATGCGCGCCCGGCCTTCCCAGTAAGGCAGCCGCAATTCGCGCCGCAGGATCTTGCCCGACGGATTGCGCGGCAGCGCCTCGATGAAATCGACCGATTTCGGCACCTTGTAGCTGGCGATGCGCGTCTTGGCGAAGGCGATGATCTCTTCCGGCGTGGCCTTCTCTCCCGGCTTCAGCACGACGATCGCCTTGACGGCCTCGCCCCATTTCTCGTCCGGTACGCCGATCACGGCGGCATCGGCAATCGCCGCATGGCCGAACAGCGCATTCTCGACTTCGGCCGGATAGATGTTCTCGCCGCCCGAAACGATCATGTCCTTGACCCGGTCATGAATGAAGAGATAGCCGTCCTTGTCGAAGAACCCGGCATCGCCCGTGTAGAACCAGCCGTCGCGGATCGCATCCTTCGTCGCATCGGCCCGGTTCCAGTAGCCTTTCATGATCGACCCGCCGCGAATGACGATTTCGCCAACGTCGCCGACGGGCACGCTTTCACCCTTGTCGTCGACGACGCGGACATCCATGCCGGGATTGGGAACGCCGCAGGAGCGCAGCTTGCCGCGCGCCGGGTCATGTGCCTCGGGCGGCAGGTTGGTCGCGCCGCCCGCCGTTTCGGTGAGGCCATAGACCTGCACGAAATCGGCTCCCTTGAAGGTTTCCTGCGCCTGACGCAGCACGTCCTCGGCAATCGGCGAAGCGCCATAGATGATCTGGCGCAGCGACGAGACATTGGTCGACTTGATGTTGGGCTGCTGCAGCAGGAACAGGATCACCGCCGGCACCATGAAAGCGATGTTGATCTTCTCGCCTTCGATCAGCTTCAGGATCGCCTGCGGGTCGACATCCTTGAGGATGATGTTCTTGCAGCCGTGAATGTTGCCGATCAGGCCGATATTGACGCCCGCCACATGGAACAGCGGCATGCAGACCAGCGCCACCTCGCCCTGCCCCCAATTGGCCCAGCCGGCCTTCTCGCCCTGATCGAAGATCGAGAGGTAGTTGGCATTGGTCAGCTGCACGCCCTTGGGATGGCCGGTCGTGCCGCTGGTATAGAGCTGGATCACATCGTCTTCCGGATGGGGCGGCAGCATCGGATCGGCGTCGCTCGCGGCCGCACGCCAGTCGTCGAATGCGGGCCAGTCGTTGCGCCCGCCGTCGAGCGCCACCACCTTGCGGACCGTCGGACATTCCGGCAGCACCTTCTCGACCATGTCGTAGAATTCGGCGCCGACGAACAGGATCTCGGTGCGGCTGTCATTGAGGACATAGACGACTTCCGGCGCCGCCAGCCGCCAGTTGACGCCGACGACCACGGCCTTGGCCTTGAAGGCGCCATAGAGCATTTCGAAATAGCGGTCCGAACCCTTGCCCATGAAGCCGATGCGCGCATCGGGCTTGCAGCCGTCGGCAATCAGCGCCTGCGCGACCTGGCTGGCGCGGCGGTCGAGCTCGCCATAGCTGGTCTCGCGCCCCTCGAAGACCTGCGCGATGCTGTCGGGCGCCTCCCTGGCCCAGACGCGGGTGATATCCGCAACCGAATGCACCTGTGCCATGTCCACCATGCCGAAACTCCTCCCATTGATCCCTTGCCGGCGCCCGCTCTGCTCCCGCCGGCTCTTGTTGGCGCGAGTTTACCTGCCCGTCCGAACGGGGCAAGCAGAGCCGGAACACCTTTTCGCGAAAGGCGAATGCTCTTGCCGCTGGACGCAGGGGCAGCGCCGGTTAGACTGACCGCAACAAGAAAAATGTCTTCAGGGAGGAACGACACGACATGGCCCGCATCCCCTATTTCGATCCGGCCAAGGCCGAAGGCCGCGCCAGGGCGGCCTACGAGAAACTGCCCAATCTCAACATTTTCCGGATGCTCGGCCATTCAGGCGACATGCTCGACAGCTTCATCAAGCTCGGCAATTCGATCCTGGTCTATGGCGATCTCGATCCGGTCCTGCGCGAAATCGCCATTGTCCGCACCGGCGTGCTGCGCGGCTCGAAATACGAGGTCTACCAGCACGAGGCGATCTCGCGAAAACTCGGCATGTCGGAGGAACTGATCAAGGGTATCCACGAAGGGCCCGATGCGAAGGTCTTCGACGACATGCAGCGCCTGGTCATGCGCTTCACCGACGATGTGGTGAAAAACACCCGCGCCGCCGACGCGACCTTCAATCCGCTGGCCGAGAAGCTCTCCTACAAGGAGATGCAGGAACTCGTCATCACCATCGGCTTCTACACGCTGGTCTCGAATTTTCTCGAAACCTTCGATGTCGATATCGAGGATCCGGACCACAAGTCGGGCGTCAAGCTGCCGGGCATGCAGGACTGATCATGGCGCGTATTCCCTATCCCGACCCCGATTTGTTGCCGTCGGAAGACCGCGCGCTTCGCGACGCGCTGCCGCCCCTCAACATCTTCCGCATGCTTTCGGGCAGCGGGGCGTCCTTCGCGCCCTTCATGGCGCTGATCAACGCCTATCTCAACAGCGGCCTGCTTGACGCCGAATTGCGCGAACTGGTGATCCTGCGCGTCGGCCATCTTTGCGGTTCGGTCTACGAGCAACACCAGCATCGCCGCGTCTCACGCATGCTGGGCATGTCGGACGCGCGCATCGATGCCGCGTCGGGGGCGCTCCCCGCGTCGGTATTCAGCGAAGCTGAAAATGCCGTGCTGGCCTTCACCGACGATCAGGTGGCGAACGTCAAGGCCGATCCCAGACTGTTCGCAGACGCGCATCGCGCACTCGGCGATGCCGCCATGCAGGAACTGGTCATCATCATCGGCATCTATCTGCTCGTCTGCCGTTACCTCGAAACCTTCGAGATCGAACTCGAGGAAAAGGACATCGAGACAAGCGGCCTCGACGAAATCAGACGGAGCATGAAGGGAAATGGCTGAGAGCGGTTTCGTGCAGGCGCTGCCGCCTGAATCGAAGGGCGAGGCGCCAGGCCGCGGCAGGCTCGGGGGACGGCGCATTCTGGTGGTCGGCGGCGGCCAGCGCGTACTCGACGCAGCGACCGATCCCGTCGGCAATGGCCGTGCCATGTCGATCCTCTTCGCGCGCGAGGGGGCAGATGTCGCCGTGGCGGATATCAACAGGATCTCGGCCGACGAGACGGTAGCAAAAATCGCCGCCGAAGGCGGCAGGGCCAGTGCCATTGAAGCCGATATTTCGAATCCCGGCGACATTGAACGCATGATCGGCGAGGCAGAAAAGGCACTGGGCGGGCTCGACGGCCTCGTACTCAATGTCGGCATCGGCGTCGGCGGCCTCGGCCTTGCAGGCGCAACGCCCGAAGACTGGGACAAGGTCCTGGCGGTGAATCTGCGCGGACCGATGCTCTGCTGCAAGGCGGCGCTGCCGCGGCTGGCCGATGGCTCGCCGATTGTCTTCATCTCCTCGATTGCCGGCCTTGTCGCCGGCTCGCGCCTGCCGGCCTATGACGCATCGAAAGCGGCGCTGGGCGGGTTGATGCGACATGTCGCGCTCGAAGGCGCGCGCCGGGGCATCCGCGCCAATATTGTGGCGCCGGGCCTGGTCGACACGCCGCTCGGCCGGCTGGCGACGCAAGGCCGCCCCTCGCGCGGCCGCACGCCCGTCCCCTTCGGACGTCAGGCCACCGGCTGGGAAATTGCCAATGCGGCCCTCTTTCTGGTTTCGAATGAAAGCATCTACATCACCGCGCAGATACTCGCCGTCGACAGCGGCATGACCGGCATATCCTGAGGAGGAAGATCATGGGACTCGGCCTCGGCAAGTTTCAGTACACCAAGGGCCTGCACGATCTCGGCAATGGCGGCTATGCCTGGCTGCAGCCCGATGGCGGCTGGGGCTGGTCGAACGCCGGCCTGATCGTCGACAGCGGCGAGTCCTTCCTGGTCGACACGCTGTTCGACGTGCCGCTGACCCGCGAGATGCTGGCAGCCATGCGCAAGGCCGAACCCAAGGCGGCGGCGACGATCGGAACCGTCGTCAACACCCATCACAATGGCGACCATTGCAATGGCAACGAATGTTGCAGCGGCGCCGAGATCATCGCCCACAAGCTCGCCGTCGAGGCCATGCGCCATGAACCGCCGGCCCTGCTGGCCGGCTTTCTCGACATGGCGCCGGGTCTCGGCGATCTCGGAAAATATGTAACGCAATGCTTCGGCGCCTTCGACTTCAAGGGCGTGACGCAGACACTGCCCACCACCACCTTCGAAACAGAATTGACCCGGCATGTCGGCGCCAAGGAGATTCGTATCATGCATGTCGGCCCCGCGCACACACCGGGCGACGCGCTGGTCTATGTGCCGGCCGACAAGACGGTCTTCACCGGCGACATCCTGTTCATCGAAGGTCACCCGATCATGTGGGAAGGCCCGGTCGGCAACTGGATCGATGCCTGCGATCGAATCCTGGCGATGGATGTCGAAACGGTCGTGCCGGGCCATGGTCCGATCACCGGCAAGAACGGTGTCAGGGCCGTGCGCGAGTATCTCGTCTATGTGCGCGATGAAGCGAAAAAGCGCCATGATGCCGGCCTCTCGGCACTCGACGCGGCACTGGACATCGACATGTCGGACTATGACAGCTGGGGCGACGGCGAACGCATCGTGGTCAATGTCGCAACGCTCTACAAGGAGTTCGACGGCGACCGCACGCCGAACGATGCGGCAACGCTATTCGGCCAGATGGCCGAAGTGGCCAAGAAGAAAGGCCTCTTGAGGGTTTGACCGGATATGGTGCTCTAACGTTGCGTCACGTCACGCAGCCGTGATCGCACCGACATGGACAGGGATGCCCGCCGCGCCGATGATCGCGACAAACGACATCGGAGGGGACCCCATGCCGACACTCTATGAACATCCACTCTCGCCCTATGCGCAGAAGGTCAAGATTTCCGCCCGCGAAAAGGGCGTCGACCTCGCGCTGAAAACCCCCGACGGCATCGGCGCGGGCACGAGCCGGGGCGAGTTCGCCGCCGCCAATCCGCGCGCCGAGGTGCCGGCGCTGATCGACGGCGATGTACAGATCTTCGATTCGACCATCATCCTCGAATATCTCGAGGACAAATACCCATCGCCGCCCCTGCTGCCCGCGTCGCCGGCCGCCCGCGCCAAAGTTCGGATGATCGAGGAGGTCTGCGACACGCATTACGAGGCGATCAACTGGGGCCTCGGCGAAATCGCCTGGTTCCGCCGCGCCACCGGCGCGAAGGCCGCCGAGATGCAGGCCCGCGCCGCGGAACAAACCGGCCGTATTCAGTCATGGCTGACGCGACAACTGGGATCAGCCGACTGGCTCAACGGCGAAAACTTCGGCTGGGGCGACCTCGCGGTCGTGCCCTATGTCAATGGCTCGGCCGGCTTCGGCAACGCCCCCGGCCAAGGCACAGCCCTGGGCCGCTGGCTCGCCCGCGTCAATGCGAGGCCCAGCGTCGCGCAGACGGCGAAGGAAGCACGCGACAGCATCGCCGGCATGACCCAGATCGCGAATGTGCTGGAACAAGGCCTCTTCAAGCGCGAATATCGCGATCACCGGCTTGAATGGATGATGAAGACCGGCGGCGTCGAGATCGTTCTCGACGGCCTCGCGAAAGACAATATCCGCTTCAGCCACGAATTCGAATAGGAGCGCTCCATGGCCGCCGACGCGCAATCGATCATCCTGCATCAATACGACATCTCGCCCTTTTCGGAGAAGGTGCGCGTGGTGCTCGGCATCAAGGGCCTCGACTGGTTCGCCTGCGACGAGCCCGTCATCATGCCAAAGCCGGAGCTGGTGGCGCTGACCGGCGGCTACCGGAAAATTCCGGTCATGCAGATCGGCGCCGATATCTATTGCGACACGCAGATCATCATCCGCGAACTTGAACGCCGTTTCCCGAAACCGTCGATTTTTGTCGGCGGCGACCGGGGCCTTGGCTGGGGCATGGGCTTGTGGACTGATCGCAGCTTCTTCATGGCCGCGGTCGCGGTCATTTTCGGTAATGCGCCCGACGCGATGGGCGAGGATTTCAAGGCCGACCGCACAAAGCTGATGGGCCGCCCCTTCGACACCGAAGCGATGAAGGCGGGCGCGCCCCTGATGGCCGAACAATTGCGCGCCAATCTCGGCTGGCTCGAGGAGCAGCTGGAGGACGGCCGCAGCTTCCTGATGGGCGAGGCACCGGGCATCGCCGATGCCAACGCCTATTACAATCTGGCCTTCATCCGCTGGATTGTGCCGGCCGCCATGAAGAGTGCCGAAGCCATGCCGCATCTCGCCGCCTGGGAAAACCGCGTGAAGGCCGTCGGCCATGGAAGCCGGCAGGAAATTTCGCGCGACGCCGCGCTCGACATCGCGAAGGCCGCGTCCTCGAGCGAAGCCGTGAAAGCCGATCCCGGCGAGCCCAACGGCTTGAAGCCCGGCGACAAGGTGACGGTCATGGCGGATGATTATGGCCGCGACCCGATTGCAGGGGAGCTCGTTTCCTCCTCAGCCCAGCATATCGCGCTGAAGCGCCGTGACCCGCGGGTCGGCGAAGTTGTCGTTCACTTCCCGCGTGCGGGGTTTCTCGTGATGCGCGGCTGACATGGCACCGGAACTCGGCACGATCGAAGGCTTCTATGGGCGGCCATGGACCGCCGACGAGCGTGCAGCGAATATTTCCTTTCTCGCCGGTCATGGCTACGGCTTCTATCTCTATGCCCCGAAGGCCGACACCTATCTGCGCCGCCGCTGGGCCGAGCCGCACCCGAAGGAGATGGCCGACGACCTCGCGCGCCTCGCCGCGCAATGCCGGACGGCCGGTGTCCGCTTCGGTGTAGGCCTGAGCCCGTATGAGCTCTATCTGAACTTCGACATAGCCGCCCGCGCAGCGCTGGCGGCGAAGCTTTCCTTCCTCAAGGAGATCGGTTGCGTCGACCTTGCGATTCTCTTCGACGACATGCGCGGCGATATCGAGGGGTTGGCGGACAAGCAGATCGAGATCGTCGACTGGATCGCCGAGCGCAGCGATGCCAACCGGATGATCGTCTGTCCCAGCTACTATACCGACGATCCGGTCCTCGACCGCGTCTTCGGCGCCCGGCCGCCCGGCTACCTTGAGACGCTAGGCACACGACTCGATCCGGCCGTCGAAATCATGTGGACGGGCCCCCGCGTCTGCTCGAAGGAACTCCCCGCGGACCATCTGGCGCGCACTGCTGAAACGCTGCGCCGCAAGCCCTTCATCTGGGACAATTATCCGGTGAACGACGGCCAGCGCATGTCGCCTTTCCTGCATCTGCGAGCCTTCACCGGCCGGACATGCGATGGCGGCGGCGAAATGGCGGCGCATGGTGTCAACCCGGCATCACAAGCCTGGCTGAGTCGCATCCCGATGCTGACCCTCGAAGCGCTCTACCGCGATGGCGCGTCATATGGGCCGGACGCCACTTTCCGCGCCGCCGCCGAAGAGGTTGCGGGGCCGGAGCTGGCGCAGATGATCGAAGAAGATCTGCCTGTTTTCCAGGACCGTGGGCGCAACCAGTTGGCAGACGAAGAAATGGCGGCGCTGCGGACCCGCTACGCCGCCATCGATCATCCATGCGCCCGCGAGATCGTGCTCTGGCTCGACGGCCACTGGCGCATCACCGACGAGATCGTCCAGACGCAATAACGCCGCGTCAGCGCGCCGTCATGCCGCCGTCGATGACGAGTTCCGAACCCGTCATATAGCGCGACTCGTCCGAGGCGAGGAACACGATCCCGGCCGCGATGTCGGACGGCAATCCGGCATAACCAAGCGGTGTCGCCACCGCAATCGCGTTCGGATCGATGGCATTGGCGCCTTCGGCGATCGGCAGCACGCTGGAGGCGAGCGCCTCCGTGCCGCCCGGCGTCATCTTCTGCCAGATCGCGGTGTCGATGATGCCGGGATGGACCGAATTGACGCGCACATTCATCTGCGCCTGCGCGCATTCGAGGGCGACCGCCTTGGTGAACAGACGCACTGCGCCCTTGGTCGCGCAATAGCCGGCAAGCCCCGGCGCGCCCTGAAGCCCGGCGACCGACGAAATATTGATGACCGATCCGCCACCCGAAGCCGCGATCAGCGGAACGGCGTGTTTGACGCCGAAAAACACGCCGTCGACATTGATGGCCTGCTGGCGCGACCAATCGGCATGCGACATTTCGAAGATCGAGGCACCGATCGCAATGCCGGCATTGTTGACGAGGATATGCAGGCCGCCGAATTCCGACTTCGCCGCCGCGACGATCTCCGCCCAGCGCGCTTCGCTGGTGACGTCGTGCTTGTGCGCCGACGCCGTGCCGCCGGCCTTGCCGATCAGCATCGCCGTTTCCTTGAGACCGGCCTCATCGACATCGGTGACGACCACTTTCGCCCCTTCTGCCGCCAACGCCAGCGCCGCCCCCCGACCGATCCCGCTTGCCGCGCCGGTCACCAGCGCCACCTTGCCGCTTACCCGTCCCATGTTTCGTCTCCCGGTTCTGCTTGTTTTGGCCGATGCTATTCCGGCATTTGGCTTATTGTTCTAGGGTATCCCCCCTAGCCCCGCAACGCCCCGCCCCATCCTCTGCTTGCAGAAAAATGTACTGCAGTCTATTTTCTGTGGCGCAAACGCCAGCCGAAACAACCAGAGGTACAAACCGTTGAAATCCGCCGAGATCGAGACGGAGACCCCGCCCCGCCGCGCCGGCAAGAAGGAGCGGACGCGGCAGGAGATCTACCGCACGGCCATGCGCCTGTTCGGCGCGCATGGCTATGACGGCGTCACCATCGAGGATATCTGCAACGGCGCCGGCATCGCCAAGGCGACCTTCTTTCTGCATTTCGCCAGCAAGGCAGCCCTGATCCATGCGTTCAACGATGAGATCACGGCAACGCTGTCCGAAAAGCTTGCGACACAGGATGGCACGGCCGAGGAGCAGCTTCACTTTCTGGCAGCTGCCTTCGAAGATGCTTGGCAGGCCAACGCGCCGGTCATGCGCAAGATGCTGAGCGAGTATATGGACCAGCCCGCCACGCATCTCGTAGCATCGGAACTGAATGCAAGCGTTCTCGATCTTGTGGCCGCCATTCTTCGGCGCGGTCAGAAGCGCGGCGAGTTCCGCCCTGGCTTCACGCCCGAGGTCGGCGCTGCGGCGATCGTCGCCACATGGAGCGCATTGACGGCCTGGTGGCACGCACATCCCGAAGCCGACACATCGGCCTTCAACCGTGAATTTCTCGATATTGCGCTGAACGGCCTGAAGGCCAGGACACCGACCGGAAACTAGAATTCGATAACAGGGAAACAATCAGGAAAAGGAACCGTTCAAATGGCCGGCACCAAGATGCGCTTCGGCGCTTTCATCGCCCCCTTCCACCCCCTCGACGAGAACCCGACACTGGCAATCGAGCGCGACATCGAGCTTGTCCAGTGGATGGACAAGCTCGGCTACGACGAAGCCTGGGTCGGCGAGCATCACTCGGCCGGCTATGAACTGATCGCGAGCCCGGAACTCTTCATCGCCACCCTGGCCGAGCGCACCAAGCACATTCGTCTCGGCACAGGCGTTTCCTCGCTTCCCTATCACCATCCGCTGATGCTGGCCGACCGCATCAATCAGCTCGACCACATCACGCGCGGTCGCGTGATGTTCGGTGTCGGCCCCGGTGCCCTGCCATCGGACGCCTTCATGATGGGCATCGAGGTTGCCAGGCAACGCGACATGATGGACGAGGCACTCGACGTGCTTGTACCACTGCTGCGCGGCGAGACGGTGACCGCAAAAACGAGCTGGTTCGAGCTCAACAACGCACGCCTGCAGATGACGCCCTATTCGCGCCCCGGGGTCGAGATCGCCGTTGCAAGCCAGGTCTCGCCGACAGGTGCGACAGCTGCAGGCAAGCACGGTCTGGGCCTGCTTTCGATCGGCGCGACATCGGCCGGCGGTTTCAATGCCCTCGCCACCAACTGGGCCATCTGCGAGGACACGGCAAAGGACAACAGTCAGACGGTCGACCGCAATGCATGGCGTCTCGTCGGTCCGGTCCATATCGCCGAAACGCGCGAACAGGCGCGCGCCAATGTGCGCTTCGGTCTCGAAAAATGGCTCTACTACTTCCGCGAAGTCGCGGCCCTGCCGCTGGCGCCGACAGACGGATCGGATCCGGTCGATGCACTGATAAATTCGGGCATGGCCGTCATCGGCACCCCGGACGACGCGATCGCGCAGATCGAGCGCCTGCAACAGCAGTCCGGCGGCTTCGGCTGTTTCATGCAGCTCGCGCATAACTGGGCGAACTGGGAGAACACCAAACACTCATACGAATTGATGGCGCGCTATGTCTTCCCGAAATTCCAGGAGACGAACGTAAACCGCGAGGCATCGCTCGACTGGGCACGCACCAACCGTGAAACCTTCATGGGACAGGCGATGATGGCGGTGGGTTCCCGCGTGGCCCAGCACATCGAGAAGAAAGGGACGGAGAACATCCGGCCCGAAATCCTCGAAGCCATGGGTCTCGGCAAGAAGACCGACGCTGCGCAGTAAGCGCCGTTCGATAGACATGCAAAAAGGGCGGCTCATGCGAGCCGCCCTTTTCCATTTGCAGCGGAGCGCCTGCTAGAGCCGGAACTCGCCGCCACAGATCTTGCCGTAAAGCGTCTGGTCGAGCGGCACATACTTCTTCTGCACCGGGCAGTTGAAATAGACCGGGTCCGGAACGACCGAGGGGTCGAACCCTTCCTTCACGAGTTCAACCTTGCGGTGCTTGAATGTACCGGTGATCTCGATTTCGGGCTGCAGGCGAACGAAGACCGGCACCGCATAATCCGGCAACTCCTTCAGCATCTGGTCGCGGAACCGGTCCAGATCGAGCGTACCGTTCTCGGCAACGATCGAGGCCATGCCCGCGCGGCCGTCGGCGCCCGGCACATGAACGCCATAGACATTGGCTTCCTTGACACCCGGGAAAACCGAGATCGCCTCGGCCACTTCCGAGGTCGCGACGTTTTCGCCTTTCCAGCGGAACGTATCGCCGATGCGGTCGACGAAATAGTAGTAGCCCTGCGCGTCCTGGCGAAGCAGGTCGCCGGTGCGGAACCATTCATCACCTTTCTCGAAGACGTCGCGCAGAATCTTCTTTTCGGTCTCTTCCTTCTTGGCGTAGCCGTCGAAACGGCCGGTCGGCTGGTCGGGATCGTTGCTGATCCGTCCCAGCGCTTCGCCGGCTTCGCCGGCTTCGGCGCGAACGCAGAACCCGTCGGGGCCCCGCACCGGCTTTTCGTTTTCGATATCGAACTTGACGATCTCGACATTGAACTTCTTCTTGGCCCAACCCGGCACACGACCGATCGCGCCCTGCGTGCCGTCAAAGTTCATCAACGCGACATTGCCTTCGGTCGCACCGTAGAATTCGAGCACACGGGGAATCTTGAATCGCTTCTGGAAGGCCGGCCAGATTTCCGGGCGAAGCCCGTTACCGATCACCATGCGCAGCTTGTGCTTGGTTTCCTTTGGATGTTTTTCGGTGTTGAGCAGATAGCGGCAGAGCTCGCCGATATACTGGAACAGCGTTGCCCCATATTTGTGCGCATCGTCCCAGAACTGCGTTGCCGAGAACTTCTGCCGGATGATGACTGAACCGCCGACTGTCAGCGTCGAGCCTACCGCACAAACGCCACCGGCCGAATGGTAGAGCGGCAGCACCACATACATGCGGTCCTTTTCGTTGGCATTGGCCGCCGCCGCAAAAGCCGCCATCATGGTCAGCAGCCGAACATGCGGGATGCGCGCTGCCTTGGGGTTGCCGGTCGTCCCGCTGGTATAGATATAGAGCGCGTCGTCTTCCGTCGTGACACCGGCGCGAAAATCACCAGGCAACGGCTCGCCGGATTGCTGTCCGAGCGCCGCATCGAGATCGTTGGCGCCCTGCACATTGCCACCCGTCGCCCATACCGTCATCGACCGCTCGAGCTGATCGGCTGCCGTCGAATAATTCTCGGCAAGCTCGGCCCCGAGAACCAGATGATTGGCATTCGAGATGTTGAGGCAATGGGCGAGCGGGCCCTTTGTCAGGTTGGTGTTGATGAGCGCCGCCGTCGCGCCTGCCTTGATGATGCCCAGCCAGGCCACCAGATATTCGGGCCGGTTTTCCATCATCAGTGCAATCACGTCGCCGCGTCCGAGTCCCTGGCCCTTTGCCCAACGCGCATAGCGATTGGCCGCTTCGTTGTATTCCCGGTAGGTGATCTTCCGGTCTTCGAAATAGATCGCGACGTTGTTTGGTCTGCTGCGCGCCAGCTCCTCGATCGTGTCGGCAAAGGTATGTGTCGTGTTCTCGCGAATTGCGGTCGCCTTTTTCAGCGTGCGGAGCGCCGCGCGCAGAAAGGTGATCTCGTTGCCGATCCTTTTGACCAGGCCCATCCCGATAGTCCTCCGATCCCGTGAAAACCCCGTGTTTCTTCTTCTTTTTCCTTTTATGCCTGTGCCCGCTTCCTACCGTCAAGAAAAGCCGGAGTTTCACCGGTAAAATCGGCGTCAACCGCAAGCCGCCCTCAAAACGGAGTGACAGCCCGGGATCGAGCCGTCATCATCCGGCCGCTTGTCGAAGCCATCGGAGCCCAGGCGGGAAATGGAAGAAAATCACGAGGAAGCGGGCGAAGTTCTGCTCGATGTGATCGGTCAACAATGCCCGCTGCCGGTACTGCGCGCCCGCAAGCGCCTGTTGCGTCTGGAACCGGGGCGGCTGTTGCGGGTCTTTGCCAGCGATCCGGTCGCCCGGATTGACATGCCTCATTTTTGCGCCGAGGCCGGGCATGATCTTCTGGAAACCCGCGACCGCGGGACGTGGATCGAATTCCTGATCCGTCGCGGTACGAATATCCATGAAGAAGATATGGATTTGGTGTCCAGGCCGGTCCGAAACCTCTAGCCGAAAAACTCCGCAGCCAGGATGGCGTAGAGATATTCATCCCGCCATTCGCCCTGGATGAACCGGCTCTGGCGCAGCGCCCCCTCGCGACGCATGCCCAGCCGCTCCATCACCCGCGCCGAGGCCTTGTTGCGCTGGTCGCAAGTCGCATAGATGCGCTGCAGGCCGAGTTCGCGAAAGCCGGCCTCCATCAGTGCCTGTGCCGCCTCCGCCGCATAGCCCTGGCCCCAGTAGTCGGGATGCAACGCGTAGCCCAGATCGCCAGTCCGGCGTTCCCAATCAGCAAACTTCAGACCGACACCGCCGATCACGCGCGGCCGCTTGCCGTCCCGCAGGACAATGGCAAGGTCGAAATTGACACGGGGCTTCTGCTTCTGGTCATCGAGAAAGCCGCGGATTGTCTCCCGGCTCTGCGCCAGCGTGTTCGGTCCCCAGATCAGATGACGCGTTACCTCTTCGAGCGAGGCATAGGCGTGAACCTCCTCGAGATCGCGGGCGATGAAGTCGCGCAGGATGAGACGCGGCGTCCCGATCGGCAACATGAGCGACGGCGTCGGTGCCGCCCGGCCGCCGAACCTCACTTTGGCCTCGCTTTGGCGAGCGCCTTAATCGAGACCTTTTGCGGATCGCGAAAGCCGACAACAATCGAACCCTTGCCGTCGTCAAAGACCGGACGCTTGATCAGGGTCGGATGCTCCGCCATCAACTTCAGCGCAGACGCCTCGGCGATATTCTCCGTGGTGTTTTTGGGCAGACTGCGCCAGGTCGTGCTCGCCTTGTTGAGCAATTTTTCCCAGCCTGCGGCCCCGGCGAAGCGCTTGACGTCTGCAGGCGCGATCCCGTCTGACCGAACGTCATGAAAGCGATGGGAAATGCCCTGGTCAGTCAGCCATTTCAACGCCTTGCGGCACGTGTCGCAATTCTTCAGACCGTAAACGGTCAGCACGGCTATGCCTCCCCTCGCTCGGCTCACTCAGGCAAGCATAACCGGGAAGCGGCAAAGGCCAAGCAGCCTTGTCGTAAAACTCGAAATTGGCCTGAATTCAGGCTGCTTTCTTTTGCGCCTGCCGTTCGATGAAAGCGCGCTCGCGTTCGCTGGTAATCGGTTCGACCGCGTTGTAGGCGGCGGGCGCTTCGATACCGAGCAAGGCTCTGACCTCGTCGAGCGGCCTCTCGAGCATGGCCTCCCAGTCGGTCGCAGGCAGCCATTTGGCTCGTTTTCCGTGTTGGAAACCCTCGCGAACAACCCGCCAGAGCTTCAGATCGGGGTTGCGCTTGCTGCTGATCCGGGCACCGACCAGCACGATGAAACCGATGCCGCGATTGCGTGTCTGTGCATAGGTGAATGACAGTAGAGCCAGCTCGCCCAGCCCGTCGCGGCCATAACCCGTCGTTACATGCCAGAGATCGTGCTGATCGCGTAGACGGTCGCCGAACAATTGTTCGTTCTCGTCTCTGGCATAGCGGCGCGGCGCCTCCTTGCTGGCTTCGACCAACCCGTCTGCCGTGAGATTTTCCTCGGCCATGAACGCGTAATAGCTGCGACCGAGCGTGCCCTCAGGCAGGCTCGACAACCATTCGCGCTTGTTGAGTGTAGCGATCAGGTCGCGCTTCTCGGCCGCGATCCGTTGCCCGGTTTCGGTTGCGATAAAATGCCTGAACTGGCGATCATTCGCACCGCCCGACAACGCATCGATGATCTTGAAGACCTGGCCCGTATCCTCCTTGTCGGCGATCAGGGCCCGGATTGCCCGCAGCGCCTTGAGGGGCTCGATGCGCTTGCGCTTCGGCTTCGATCGGCCGGAAGCTCCGAATTCGGCTGGACTGGCTGTCGTCATGGCGCTTATCCCGTTGCTAGGATGAGATATACATCGTCGACCTTGCTGTTACGTGTATCAAGTACTTACATTGTTGTCAATATAAACGTATCGAGGGAATCCGGCTTGCCAACCATCGCCAAATCCACAGCCAGTCCAAACCGACCGTCGGGGAAACGCGTCCGCCGCACGGCCGAGGAGGCACGGCGCCTGATTCTCGATGCCGCCGAAGAGCGCCTGGCGCGGCAAGGACCCGAAGGCCTGCGACTGCAGGACATCGCCCGGGATATCGGTATTTCACATCCGGCCATCCTGCATCATTTCGAAAGCCGCGAGGGGCTGGTCCGTGCACTGATCGCACGCGCCAACACGCAGTTGCGTGACACCATGCTGATGGCTCTGGGCAGCGGCCACGCCAATTCCGACGCCGCCGATCACATCGGACACGTGTTCGAGGCGCTGAGCGACCGGGGTACGGCACGCCTTCTCTCCTGGCTGCTGCTGACCGGCCGCGCGACGGAGAACTCCGCGACTCACAACATCATGGGCGAAATCGTCGACGCGCTTCAGGCGCGGCGCTCCGAATATGCGGAACTGAAAGGCAAGCCGACGCCCGACAGGGAAGACACGCTTTTCATGGCCATGCTGACCGCCAATGCGGCATTCGGCGAGGCAATCGTCGGCCGCCAGCTGGCGGAGGCGGTCGGGCTCGATCAGGACGGTATCAAGCGCTTCCGGAACTGGTTCGCACGGCTGCTGAACGAGCATTGGGACGGCGTGAAGTGAGCGAAGCGGCGAGGATCGTCGTACGGCCGGCAACCGAAGCCGATCTGCCGGGAATCCTCGCGATCTACAACGAGGCCGTCGCCAACACGACCGCGATCTGGAACGAAACTCCCACCGATATCGAGAACCGCCGCGTCTGGATCCGCGAACGGCTGGCACGTGGATTCCCCGTGCTGGTAGCCGTCGACAAGGACGGCGCCGTCGCCGGCTATTCCACCTTCGGCGACTTTCGACCGCATGAGGGCTATCGCTTCACGGTCGAAAACTCGGTCTATGTACGGAGCGACCGGCGCGGGCGCGGTATTGCCAGCATGCTGATGGCGCCACTGATCGAGGCCGCCACCAGCCTTGGCATGCATGCGATGGTTGCTGGCATCGAGGCCGGCAATCTTGCCTCGATCCGCCTGCATGAGCGTTTCGGCTTTCGCGAGGTGGCGCGCATGCCGCAAGTCGGCCGCAAGTTCGACCGCTGGCTCGACCTGGTGCTGATGCAGAAAATGCTCGGCTGAAGCCACGCACCTATGGCACGGCCTGCCAGCCGAAGCACAAAGTGCGAAGGCTGGTGCCCCTGGCCGGACTCGAACCAGCACGTTGTTGCCAACAACAGATTTTGAGTCTGCCGCGTCTACCATTCCGCCACAGGGGCTCCCGAAGCGCGGGGCGCATCATACTGGGCCGGGCCGGGCCTTCAATCGAAAAGAAATAGGGCAGCCGGTCCCTGTGTGCTGCGGCGACAAGGCACGCGACAGCCGGCCGCGCCTCGTGCTTGAATGACGATCATGATGGAGCGTATCCCCTCGACCGCCATCCCCTGGATTCTGGTTGCCGCCAGCATTGCGACGCTGGCCGGCGCCTATTTCTTCGAACATGTGCTGGGCTACATCCCCTGCTCGCTCTGCCTTCAGGGTCGTGCGCCCCATTATTTCGCCATCGGTGCGGCGCTGATTGCCGGCCTCCTGTCGCGCGAGGCGAATATCGGCATCGGCGTCCTGATCTTTCTCGGCCTCTGTGTTGCGGCCTATTTGGCCGGCGTCGGCATCTCGGCCTATCACATCGGCGTCGAACAGAAATGGTGGGAGGGACCTGTCGCCTGCGGCTCTGGCAACCTTGTGGCAGGCTCTCTCGAAGAACTGCAATCGGCGCTTCAGGGCCGCATCCACGCACCGCGTTGCGACGAAGCGGCCTGGTCGCTTTTCGGTGTTTCGCTGGCGGGGTTCAATCTGCTGATCTCGCTCGCGCTCGGCGCGCTGGCCGCGCTGCCGCTCTGGCGGTTTTACCGCGACAGCCGCGGAGAGGCTTGATGACCCACCGCCACCCGAGGCCCGAACCTGACAAGATGGCGCGCCTTTCGGCGCAGCCGGGTCAGGCGCGCGATGAAGCGATCGAGGAAATGATCCGGGTTGACCATGCAGGCGAATATGGCGCCGTGCGAATCTACCAGGGTCAGCTGGCCGTCCTTCGCAACCTGCCGCACAAGAAGGAGCTGGTCGAAAAGCTCGAACACATGGCGAAGGATGAGGAACTGCACCTCGCCCGCTTCAACGAGATCGTCAACGAACGCGGCGTCCGCCCGACGGCCTTCGCACCGGTCTGGCATGTCGCGGGCTTCGCCCTTGGCGCCGCAACCGCGCTGATGGGCGAAAAGGCAGCCCATGCCTGCACGGCCGCCGTCGAGGAAGTGATCGACGAACACTACAAGGCACAGGTCGACCGGCTTGACGGGCTGGGCAGCGCCGAAAGGCCGTTGCGCGACACGATCGAGGAATTCCGTCTGGAAGAGGTCCGCCACCGCGACGAGGCGATCGAAGCGGGCGCGAAGGAAGCCCCGGCCTACCCGCTGCTTTCGGGCGCCATCAAGGCCGCCTGCCGGCTGGCCATCCGGATTTCCGAGAAGGCCTGAACCCGGCCTACGGCTCCAGTTCGCTGTCCCAGTAAAGATAGTCCTGCCAGCTGTCATGCAGGTAGTTGGGCGGGAAAGCGCGGCCGTTGCGATGCAGATCGCCAACCGTCGGCCGGAACGGTGCATGCATCGGAAACATCTGCGCATCGGCCGGCATCTTGCCGCCCTTGCGGAGATTGCAGGGCGCGCAGGCCGTGATGACGTTTTCCCATGTCGTCTGCCCGCCGCGCGAGCGCGGGATCACATGATCGAAGGTCAGGTCTTGCCGCGCCGCGCAATACTGACAGGTGAAGCGGTCGCGCAGGAAAAGATTGAACCGGGTGAAGGCAGGAAACCGGGCGGGCTTCACATAGGATTTGAGCGACACGACGCTCGGCAGTTTCATTTCGAATGTCGGCGATCGCACCGCCGTGTCGTAGCAGGAGACGATATTGACGCGATCCAGAAACACCGCCTTGATCGTGTCCTGCCAGGACCAGAGCGAGAGAGGGTAATAGCTGAGCGGCCTGTAATCCGCATTCAGCACCAGCGCCGGGCAACTATCCGGAGTCGCAAAGGATCCGTGCACACCGTCCTCCTGAAGAGGCGCGCCTTTGCCATGGTCGCTCCCCGTAGCAGTCAGGCTACTATATCCGGCGCGACAGCTTTGTGAAGACCACGAGATTTCGTCGGGATCAGCCCGCTTCAGCCGCCCCGAGACGGCCGGCAAAGGCATCGGCGATGAAACACCCGCCCATCGTCAGCCCGGCCTCGTCGATGCTGTGACCAAGCCCTGTTGAGACATGCCATTGCACCGACAGTCCGGCCTCGCCCAGCGCCTGCACGGCCTGGTGCATCCGGGCGACTGGCAGCATGTCATCGCTGTGGCCATGGACCATCAGAACGGGCGGACGCCCCCGGAGTTCGGTCTTGAGCCGTTCGGGTCCGGCAAGCGCCCCCGAATAGCCGACGATGCAGGCCGGCGGCCGCAAGCGCCTGAGGCCGACATGCAACGACATCATGGTGCCCTGACTGAAGCCGACCAGCGCGAGCTGGCTGTCGTCGAGCCCGCGCAGCGCCAGCTGCACATCGATGAACCGGTCGAGTACCGGCGCCGCCATCTCGACGCCACGCAGGATTTCACCGGGATCGAGACGGGCGATCGGGAACCATTGATACCCGGCGGGATTGCCCGGACAGGGTTCGGGGGCGTTGGGCGCGACGAAATCGGCATCCGGCAGCAGGCGCTGCCAATAGGGGGCCAGACCGATCAGGTCCTGGCCGTCCGATCCATAGCCATGCGACAGGATGACAAGCTGCCGGGTCTTGCCACTGGCGGCAGCAATGCTCGGCCCGGTCAGTGTATTCGGCATTCGCTTCCCCTTCCGCACGGCGGCCGCGCGCGATAACAATGCGCTCACCCGAGACTAAGCGGCGGACCGGTCATTTCAATGCAGGAAAACGAGGGACGGATGGAGGTATTGCGCTTTGCGCCAAGCCCGAACGGCTGGCTGCATCTCGGCCATGCCTGTTCGGCGCTGTTTGCCTGGGAAACGGCCCGCGCCCTGAACGGCCGCTTTCTGCTGCGCATCGAGGATATCGATATCGGCCGTTGCCGGCCCGAATACGAAACGGCGATCTACGAGGATCTGGCCTGGCTCGGTCTCGACTGGGAACAGCCGGTGCGCCGCCAGTCGGAACATTTCGCCGACTACGAGGCCGCCTTGAAACGCCTGCGCGACATGGACCTCGTCTATCCCTGCTTCGCAACACGCAAGGAAATCGCTGACGCGATCGCCGCAACCGGGATCCCGCCCCGCAACTGGCCGGCCGATCCCGACGGCGCGCCGCTCTATCCGGGCCTCTACAAGGATATCTCGCCTGCCGAACGAAGCCGATTGATGTGGGAAGGCCGCAGCTATGCCTGGCGGCTTGATACCGCCAGGGCGCTGGCGAAGGCCGAGGAAATCGCCGGCGCACCGCTGACCTTCATCGAGGACGGCGAAGGGCCGAACGGCGAGACCGGACGATGCGCGGTCAGGCCCGCGCTATTCGGCGATGTCGTGATTGCCCGCAAGGATGTGCCGACGAGCTACCATCTGGCCGTGACCGTCGATGATGCCATCCAGGGCATCACGCTGGTCACGCGCGGCCAGGATCTTTTCCCGGCAACCTATATTCACCGCATGCTGCAGGTCCTGCTCGGATTGCACGAGCCCCGCTACTGCCACCACCGTCTGATTCGCGACACGACCGGCCGGCGACTGTCGAAAAGCGCCGGCGACATGGGCCTGCGCGAATTGCGCGCCGCCGGAAAGACACCGGCCGACATCCGCCGCATGGTCGGATTTTAACCATCCGCCGCCAGCCGGGCCGCATTGGCGCGAAAGCTGCTTCTCTGGCTTCAGACACCCGATCCGATCCCGAAAGAGGACGGAATCGGCATGGATGAACCGAAGGAGAGCCGAAATTGGCCAGCGCAACCGCTTCCGCCGTTTCGAAACAGCGCATCGACTGGGTCGACATGGCCAAGGGCCTGACGATCATCCTGGTGGTGATGGAACACACGACGGCCGGCGTCGGTGCAGCAATCGGTCATCTGCCGGTCATTTTCGGGGCGCTGGCCGAGTTCGCCAAACCGTTCCGCATGCCGCTCTTCTTCCTCGTTGCCGGTCTCTTCGCCTGGAAGGCGCTTTATGGTGACCTCCGCAAGTTCGTCGACGGCAAGATCGTCCACTTCGCCTATTTCTACCTGCTCTGGTCGGTCATCCAGATCGGCCTGAAGATCGCCATTCCCCATGAAAGCACCTGGCAGGTTACCTATGTCGACCTGCTGATGATTCCGATCCAGCCCTTCGCCGTGCTCTGGTTCATCTACGCGCTCGCCCTGTTCTTCGCGACCATGCGGCTGCTGCGCAGCGCCCGGCCGGCCTTCGTCTTCTTCTTCGCGCTTGCCCTCTATTTCGCCCGGATCGAAACCGGCTGGATGCTGATCGACGAATTCGCCTGGCGCTTCATCTGGTTCGTCACCGGCGTTTATGGCGCCAAGCAGATCTTCGAGCTTGCCGACTGGGCCCGCGCCTTGCCGCTGCGCGCCGCCGCGCTTGCCACGGTCATGCTGGCAAGTGTCGCACTGGTCGTCTTCTCGCACCTCATCGACATTCGCGGGCTCGAACTGCTGATGGGTGTTGCCGGCGCCGGCAGCGCCATCATTCTGGTGAGCCTGTTGGCTTCAGCAGGTCTCGGCGCGCCGCTCGCCTATGTCGGCAGCCACTCGCTCTTCATCTTCCTGTCGTTCTTCCTGCCCATGGCAACCATGCGCATCGGTCTTGTGCGTCTGGGTGTCGAGAATGGCGACCTCATCACACTCGTCTCGACGGCCGTCGCCGTGATCGCGCCGATCATTGGCTATCGCATCGTTTCGAGGACGCCGCTCGCCTTCTTCTTCATCCGGCCGGACATGTTCCGGTTGACGGCGCCGCGTCCGCACACGCCGAAGATCATGGTGGCGGCAGGCGACTAGGACGGGGCCAGAAAGAAACCCAGCAGCAGGGTCAGCGTGACAAGGCTTGCCGCGGTCGAAAGGACGACCGCGCTCGATGCGGCGCCGGGCGCGGCCTTGTAGCGATTGGCCAGGATCGATGAGTAGACGCCGGTCGGCATGCCGGCCAGAATCGTCGCCGCCGCGACCCAGAGCGGCTCCAGCCCGAAGACAAACTGCGCCAGCACGAACACGAGCGCCGGGTGCGCGACGAGCTTGAAGAAGCTTGTGACCGACGCAGCGCCGATGGAACGCCGGATGGCGTAGCGCGTCAGCATGCCGCCCAGCACGAAAAGTGCGCAAGGGATCGCCGATCGCGCCACCATGTCGAGCGATGCATCGACGACGGCCGGCAGCGGCACTCCGAGTTGCCCGTAGATGACGCCTCCCGCTATGCCGATGATTACGGGATTCTTCGCCGTGTTGAGCAGTCCTTCCTTGAGGATCGCGCGAAAGCGTGGCTGCGCTTCGCCCTCGCGCACACGCGTGAGCTCAAGCAGGAAGGTCGCGATCGTGAAGAGAATGATGCCGTGAAAGGCGAGGATCAGGAAAACCGGTGTACCCGCCTCCGGCCCGAAGCCGGTCAGGATGATCGGCAGGCCGAGCATGATCGTGTTCCCCTGCCCGCAGCCGAACCCCAGCATCACCGCATCTGAGGATGGTCGGCGCAGCAGGAAGAAGGCGACGAGCGAACCGGCCGCCCAGACGGCGAGCATCGCGCCGTAATAGGAAACCCACAGACCCCAGGGCAATGTCGCCGGAAATTCCGTATGCGCAAGATTGCGGAAGAGCAGCGCCGGCATGGCGAAGCTGAAGACATAGGTGTCGAGGCCGTCAATCGCCGCCGGACCGAGAAGCTTCGATCGCGCGGCCGCGTAGCCGAAGCCGATGACACCGAAGATCGGCAGAACAAGACCGAGGGCGACTTCCATGGCAAGGCCTGTGCGCGGGATAAAATCCGCGCGGACCCTATAGGGGCGGGGCTACCGCGTCAAAACCGCTTCACCAGTCGTAAAGGCCCGTGAAGCGCGTGAAACCCGCAGCATCCGACCATGTTTTCCATTGCTCGCGCGCCCGCTTGGTGACCGCCGGACTACCGCCGCCCTGGCCGACTCCCAGGATCATGAGTTCGCTGCAGCCACTGAAATAGGGCTCGGGCTTCGGCAGCGCAGCACCGCGCAGCATCCGGGCATCGCTCGAATCCTCGAAACCGTCGGTCAGCAGAATGATCCGCACATCGCTGGCCGCGCAATCGACCTGATGCGACATCGTTTCCATGAAGGAGACGATAAAGGTCCAGTCCTGCGCCTTGAGCTTGCCCTCGGCGACCAGTTGCGGCAGCGCCGCGACCAGAGCCGAAATGCCTTCCGCCACCGATTCGGGCCGTGCCCGTGCCGAAATGACTTCGTCGATCTTGAGCGGATTGGCGGAGGAATCATAGGCCCCGAAGCTCCGCACCATGACGCGCGAACGCACCGGCAACTTGTCGATTTCCGATGTCAGGCGAGATGCAACACGCGCGGCATAGGCTGCATCGTCGACCAGCGGATTGCTCTTGGAGAGATCGAGCCCGATGATGACTGTCTGTGGCCGCTGCGGCGCGTCGACCGCATCCGCCTTGACGGCGAGAAATGGTGTCGAAAGCAGGACGGCAGCAAGTCCGAATGTGACGGCAACCCGCATGACGGTCACTCGCCTGCGGGAAGGCGGCGCGACCCGCGCGGCGGCAGGATTTCGCCGAAAGGTTCGCGGACCGATTCCAGACGCGCCGGCCCCGCTTTCATCGCATTGCGCGAGCGGCGTTCCCACCAGTCGTCGAACAGCTTTTCATAGCGTCCGAGATGCCGTGATTCCTCGCAGGCCTTGACCCGGTCGACACCGCCCAGCCCGCTGGTAAGCGCCTTGTCCTTGCGCAATCCGAGGAAGCCGCGTCCGCTGCGCGGCAGCGCCGCAACGCCGTTGCGGCGCGCATCTTCGAGCCCCTGCTCATAGGACCGGCATTCGCGCATCAGACCCGTCCAGAGCAGATGGCGCCGGTTCTCCGGCCCCTCCATCTCCGCCAGCGCGTGACGATTGCTGTCATATTCGGCCTCGAGCGCGGCGAGCTGCTCCATCGCGACACGGCGATGCTTGAAGTCGCGCGCGTGGAAGACGCGGCGCAGCGCCACGACCGCATAATGAATGCAGAGGGCAGCAACCCCCGTCACCACGAGAAACACGATCCCGAGCGAGGCAAGCCAGGCCAGCGGCTGCCAGCCGCGCATCTGATCGACCTCGGAAGCGACCCGGCCGGTTTCCTGTGTCGCCGTCGAGGCGATACCGAGACCGGCAAGCGCATTGCTGAGCGAACCACCGACAACGCCATCGCTGGTCGCGGCAATGCCATTGGGCAGCGACATCAATGCCAGCAGCACACCGACGCCAAGCAGCATGGCCAGCGCCAGCACGAAGACGATGCGGACGAAAACGGCCTTGCCGAAAGCGCTGAGCTGTTCATAGAGAATATGCGCGGCGACGGTGGCGAACAGCACCTGCATCGATTTGAAGGCAACCGACGAACCGAGCGCGCCCGGCAGTTCGAGGAATTCATTGGCGAGCGCCCGCGTCCAGAATTCGCTGACGATCGCATAATCGACGACAAGCGCGCCGGCGGCGATGAGCCCGATCAGGATGAAGGCGAAGAGATGAAACGAGGCGAAACGCGCCTCGCGTTCGCTGGCGACATAATTGCGCGAAATTTGTGCGCGCGTGTCTTCGGGAATGAGTGTCGTCGCGCTCATGATTTTGCCCTCCGGCTGAAGAAGCCCTTGCGCTTCGGCGCTTCGGCCGCGGCGCTCTCGAGCGGCGCCGACAGGCGCTTGGCAAGCTCGACGACTTCGCGCTCCAGCGTTTCCTGCCGTGCGCGCCGCTGCGCCAGTTCGGCCGCATAGGCCGCATCGAGCTCGGAAAGTCTGGAAAATACATGAAGTTCGGGCAGCGGCTCGGCGGCGCGGCCATAATGATAGGCCGTCTGTCCCTTGCCCTGCGTCCCACCCGCATCGAAACCATCACTCATCGACCAGCCCTTTCCTGACGCAACCGGCGTTAACACTCGGCAAAAGTGTAACACCGGAAAAAGTGCAGGCGGAGTCGGCCACAATCAAAACATCGAGAAGGGAGACGCCCGCCACATCTTAACGACCCGTGCCATTGAAGGACTCCAATGCGGCGGAAACATTATGGGAATATGGCAAGAATGTGATCCACGCGGCCAATCAGCCTGAGCGCACTCGTTGCGCGGCAGCTTTCCGCTCCACCACCTATATGCGAAACAGATGGCGGTCGGGCGGCAGGCCGGGCTCAAACGACGCAGGTCATAGACAGGTTCAGGAGACGTGGATGAGCGGCAAGGACACACAATTCTGGGACAAGGCGGCCCGAAAATACGCGACCTCTCCTATTGCCGACATTGCTGGTTTCGAGAAGACGCTGGCGCGGACACGCGAACTGCTCTCACCCTGTCACCGTGTGCTGGAACTGGGTTGTGGGACGGGCACAGCGGCCCTAAGACTTGCAGATGCCGTGGAAAACTATCTCGCCACCGACATTTCCGCGCAGATGATCACGATCGCCAATGAAAAGCTTGCCAGTCAGGGCAGCGACGCACTGAAGGACGGATTGAGCTTCCGGCAAGCGACCGCCGACACATTGACGACCGAGCAGGTCAAGTACGATGCCGTTCTCGGCTTCAGCTATCTCCATCTGGCTGGCGACCTGCCAAGGGCGCTCGGCAATATCCGTCAAATGCTGCTTCCGGGAGGACTGTTCATCTCAAAAACACCCTGTATCGGTGACATGAATCCGCTGGTTGGCCTTGCGATCCCGTTTATGCGCATGATCGGTAAGGCGCCATTCTCCGTGGCAACCTTTTCGTCCGTTGAATTGGAGAAAGCGATTCGTGAGGCGGGTTTTGAAACTCACTTCACCGAGCGCCATGGTTCGAAGAAGAAAGACATCCGGCCATTTATCGTCGCGCGTGCGCCTTGATCGAATTCAGGGGCTACAAATTTTCACGCCGCCTCGTCCGTATTGTAGTCGACCAGCCGCACGACCTCGGCCATGATGTCGGTGATCTGGAAGTCCTTGGGTGTGTAGATGGCGGCGACGCCGGCGGCGCGGAGCTTTTCCTCGTCATCCGCCGGAATGATGCCGCCGACAACGACCGGGATATCGGAGAGCCCTGCGTCGCGCATCCGCGTCATCACATCCTCGACCAGCGGCACATGGGAGCCCGACAGGATCGACAGGCCGACGACATGGACGTCGCCTTCCTGTGCCGACTGGACGATCTGTTCAGGTGTCAGCCGGATGCCGTCATAGACGACATCCATGCCGCAATCGCGCGCGCGCACGGCGATCTGCTCGGCACCGTTGGAGTGGCCGTCGAGACCGGGTTTACCAACCAGGAACTTGAGGCGGCGGCCAAGTTTGGACGACACTGCGTCGACCATGGCGCGCACCGGATCGAGATCGCCCGGCGCATTGCGCGCGGCGCGGGAGACACCGGTCGGCGCGCGATACTCGCCGAAGATGCTGCGCAGCGCCGTGCCCCATTCGCCGGTGGTGACGCCGGCCTTGGCGCAGGCAATCGAAGGTTCCATGATGTTGCGGCCTTCCTTCGCCGCCGCACGCAGATCGGCAAGCGCCGCCTCGACCGCGTCATTGTCGCGCGCCGCGCGCCACTTCTTCAGCGCGGCGACCTGCTCGGCCTCGACGCCGGCATCGACGACATGGATCGAACCCGCACCGGTCGATAGCGGCGACGGTGCCGTTTCGACATAGCGGTTGACGCCGACCACGACCTGACGCCCGGCCTCGATCTCCTCGAGCCGCGCCGAATTGGATTCGACGAGGCGCTCCTTCATGTAGGCGCTGTCGACGGCGGCGACCGCCCCGCCCATCTGGTCGATACGCGCAAGCTCTTCCCGGGCCTCTGCCTTCAGGGCTTCGACCTTGGCGTCCATCACCGTCGAGCCGTCGAAGATATCGCCATACTCGAGAAGATCGGTTTCATAGGCGAGAATCTGCTGCGCGCGCAGCGACCATTGCTGATCCCAGGGACGCGGCAATCCGAGCGCCTCGTTCCAGGCCGGCAATTGCACGGCGCGCGCGCGCGCATTCTTCGACAGCGTAACGGCCAGCATTTCGAGCAGGATGCGATAGACGTTGTTTTCCGGCTGCTGCTCGGTGAGGCCGAGCGAGTTGACCTGCACGCCATAACGGAAGCGGCGCAGCTTGGCGTCCTCGACGCCGTAGCGGTCACGGCAAATCTCCTCCCACAGATCGACGAAGGCCCGCATCTTGGCGATCTCGGTGATGAAGCGCACGCCGGCATTGACGAAAAAGCTGATGCGGCCGACGACCTGCGGAAAATCCTTCTCCGGCACCTGGCCGCTTGCCTTCAGCCGGTCGAGAACGGCTTGCGCGGTTGCCAGCGCAAAGGCGAGTTCCTGCACCGGCGTCGCACCCGCTTCCTGCAAGTGATAGGAGCAGACATTGGTGGGGTTCCACTTCGGCACTTCGCGGTAGGTGTAGGAAACGATGTCGGTGATCAGGCGCATCGACGGTTCGGGCGGAAACACATAGGTGCCGCGCGAGAGATACTCCTTGATGATGTCGTTCTGGACCGTGCCCTGAAGCTTCTTGCGGTCGGCGCCGTGCTCGTCCGCCACCGCGATATAGAGCGCCAGCAGCCAGGCCGCCGTGGCATTGATCGTCATCGAGGTGTTCATCTGCTCCATCGGGATGCCCTCGAAAAGGGCCCGCATGTCGCCGATATGCGAAACCGGTACGCCGACCTTGCCGACCTCACCTTTCGCAAGAATATGATCGGCGTCGTAGCCCGTCTGCGTCGGTAGGTCGAAGGCGATCGACAACCCGGTCTGGCCGCGCGACAGATTGGTGCGGTAGAGCTCGTTCGACGCCTTGGCCGTCGAATGGCCGGCATAGGTGCGGAAGATCCAGGGCTTGTCCTTGCCCGGACCGCCCTTGCCGTTCTCGCCGTTCCCGCTCATCGCCTGACCTCGCGTCATCAAACCGTTGCGAGGGGATTATCACACCCCCAGCTACGCTGCAAAAGGCCCGGCGGAAGCAGAGAAACCGGCGGTTACGTCCAATCGTTGCGAAACACGATCTTCGGGGCCGGATCGGCCATCGCATCGGCCGCATCGCTGAACGGCACGATAAGGCTCGTGATGCGCTCCGGGTGCATATGGCCGCAATGGATGTGTCCGATGACATCCGGCATTTCGCGCCTTGCATGGACGCGGCCGGTATGGAAGGTGATGCCAGCACCATACATGCGCAGGAACGGCAGAACGACCTTGTCTTCGTAGTAGATCGCAACGCTGGTGCAGACGCCGCAAGGCGCTGTTGAGCGAATGGCCAATCGAAGCGCCTCCGCCTCGCCCGACGCGTCCACCGTGATGGGGAAGGATCCAAGCGCAGGCATATCAGGCGCAAGCGTGAGTTCGATCACTTCCGCGCCGACATCCTTCGCAAGCCTGAGACGCTGCGGGTCCGTGTCCGCATAGACGACCCGCGATGCACCGAGCGAAACGGCCGCCATCGCGGCATAAAGGCCGACGCTTTGCGCCGCACCGCCGATCACAAGAACGGCCGCGCCTGGGTATGCTGCAAGATGCGGCGCGACGGCACGCCAGCCGTCCGGAATATTGTCAGGCGCACTCGCAAGCGCTTCCGCCGAAACACCGTCCGGCTTCTGTACGAGCATGTGATCCGCGAAGGGAACCCGAAGGAGCTCCGAAATCGCACCCCCGAATTCGACGCCGGAAAGCGGCTTCATGCCGAAGCAGGCGCGGTTTGGCACTGCGGTGCAGGCATTGGTCCAGCCGCGGCGGCAGTTGTCGCACTCGCCGCAACTGATCTGGAAAGGAACGACGACCTGATCGCCCGGCCGGAACCGGGCGACATGGTCTCCCGTCTCGACGACCACACCGACCATCTCATGGCCCATCGCGAAGGGGCCCGGAAAGGGCGCCCGCCCATTCGCGATGTAGAGATCGAGATCGCAACGCGCCACCGCGACCGGCCTGACCAGCGCATCGCCGGGCGAGGAAATAACCGGCACCGGCACATCCCACCATTCGAATGTACCGGGTTTGATGAAAGTGAGCTGTCGCATGGCCTGGATCTCCAACAAACATGACGAGACCACGGAGATAGGGCCGGCGGGCCGCCCGCGACAAATGAATAGGCCGTCATATAGATGAATAAGACTCATCTATAAAATCCGATAACGCCCTATTTATTGAGCTAGAATGATTTTGTGCATGAAACAGGATCACTTACATGGACGATCTCCCTTCGCCGGCGGCCTTGCGGACATTCCATCTGGCGGCGCTTACGCTGAGCTTCCGGCGCACCGCTGACGCCCTGGGCGTCACCCCGTCGGCCGTCAGCCACCAGATTCGCGCCCTCGAACGGGAGCTTGGCACGCCGCTTTTCCGGCGCCTCACACGCGCGATCGAGCTGACGCCCGAGGGCGAATTCTACTGGGGCTTCATACGCCGGGGCTTCGAGACAATGACTGAAGGCACGGCGCGACTGCGGGAGCGCGAAACGGACAAGGTGCTGCGCGTGAGCGCCCTTCCCTTCTTCACGAGCGTCTGCCTGATCCCGCGTCTCAGCGCCTTTCACAAGGCACATCCCGGCATCGAACTCGTCATCGAAACATCCAACCGGCTGGCAGACTTCGCGCGCGATCCGGTGGACATCGCCATCAGAAATCTCCGCAGGCCCGAGCAGGGTCTCGTTTCGAAGAAGCTCCTCGACATCCGCGGCGAAGTGCTTTGCGCGCCCGAACTGGCGGGCGAAATCACCGGGCCGTCCGGCCTTGCGCGGCAGACTCTCATTCATGTCCTTCCCCGGCCGGACGCCTGGGCGAACTGGCTGAAGGCAGCTGGCGTTCCCGGCCTGCAGCCGGCGGGCGAACTCTGGGTGGATACGGTGCCCGCCGCCCTTCAGGCCGCAGCGGAAGGACATGGCGTCGTACTCGGCATGGCGCCGCTCATCTGGATCTCCGACCTTCCGCCACGCCTGGTCCGTCCGTTCGAGAAAAAAGTGCCGGGGGACTCCTCCTATTACCTCGTGCATCGGCCCGAAGATGCCGCCAGGCCGAAGATCCGCGCCTTCACGGCATGGCTTACCGGCGAAATGAAAGCAGTCTCGCGATTGCGGGGGCCGCGCATGTCCGGCCAATCGTTTCGGAAGAAGACTTAGGATATCGCGCCGCGGCCGGACGGGTTAACCTGCGCGCATCGAAACTGAAAACGCAACGGATGGACGGAATTCATGTCAGACCTCAATCAAGACCTGTTTCAGCTGGCGATGTCGGAAAAGGCGCGGCCGCTGATGGCTGCCGTACAGAAGCACATCGCCGAAAATGTCGAGCCGATCACCGAGGAATTTTTCCGCCTCAACGACGAGAAGACCGACCGCTGGTCCTGGCACCCGCGCCAGCTCGAGCTGCTGGAAGGCGCCAAGAACAAGGCCAAGGAATCCGGTCTCTGGAATTTCTTCCTGCCGGACTCCGAAATCGGCTCCGGCCTGACCAATCTCGACTATGCCTATATCGCCGTCGAGCTCGGAAAATCGCCGCTGGCCTCCGAATCTCTCAATTGCAGCGCGCCCGACACCGGCAACATGGAGGTGCTGGAGCGCGTTGGCACGCCGGCGCAGAAGAAGAAGTGGCTGGAGCCGTTGCTCAATGGCGAGATCCGCTCGGCCTATGCGATGACCGAACCGGATGTGCCGAGTTCCGACGCCAAGAATGTGCGCACCAGCGCCGTGCTCGATGGCGACGACTGGGTCATCAATGGCGAGAAGTTCTACATTTCCGGCGCCGGCGACCCGCGCTGCAAGATCATGATCGTGATGGTGCGCACGAGCCCCGACGCCCCGCCCAGCAAGCAGCAGTCGCAGATTCTCGTGCCGATCGACACGCCCGGCGTCGAGATTCTGGGGCCGATGAAGGTTTTCGGCAAGGACCACGCGCCCCACGGCCATATGCATATCCGCTTCAGCAATGTGCGCGTGCCGAAGGAAAACATCCTGCTCGGCGAAGGCCGCGGCTTCGAAATCAGCCAGGTTCGCCTGGGGCCCGGCCGCATCCATCACTGCATGCGCTCGATCGGCAAGGCCGAAAAGGCGCTGGAACTGATGGTGAAGCGCGCCGCGACGCGCGAGGCCTTCGGCAAGCCCATTGCAAAGCTCGGCGGCAACCTCGAGATCATCTCGCGCGCCCGCATCGAGATCAACGCGATGCGCCTTGCCGTCCTTCAGGCTGCGAAGGCGATGGATGTGCTGGGCAACAAGGAAGCCCGGGTCTATGTCAGCGCGGTCAAGGCGATGGTGCCGGAGAAGGTCTGCCTTATCATCGACCAGGCGATCCAGATGCACGGCGCCGCCGGCATCTCGCAATGGACGCCGCTTGCCGACATGTATACCGACATGCGCCACCTGCGCTTTGCCGACGGTCCCGACGAAGTGCATCACATGGTCGTCGGCCGCGCCGAAGTGCAGAAGCATGGTCTCTGGTAGGACCGACACACTGACGGCACCAAAATCAGAATCGCCGCGTGGAAAAATTCCACGCGGCGATTTTTCATCGATAGAAAAACTCGCAGCGACGCTTATTCAGCCGCCGTCGCCTGCCCGCCGGCACGTGCCGCGATGCGTTCTATATGCTTGCGGCGCGCATCGAATTCGCGGGCGATATTGTCGTCGGCCTGCTGCATGGCATCGACATCCTGGTCGGCATAGGCCAGCACGCCCATTTCCTCGTATCCCTTGCGGATGCGCGGACCCCAGAGGCCGACATCCTTGACAATCGGCACGATGCGCTGAAACAGCGAATTGCGGAATGTCTGCATGAAGCCGGAATGATACATGTGCTCGCCACAGGCGACCGGGTCGAGGCCGAGATTCTTCCACACCTCGACCGCATCGAAGCGGTCGCGCATCAGGTAGCTGGCCTCGAGCAGGAACTCCTCGCGTTCGTCGCGCTCCTTCTCGGAGATCTTCGGATAGAAATCGCGCAGCGCCAGACGGCCGAAAGCGACATGCCGCGCCTCGTCCTGCATCACATAGGCGTTGACGGCGGCGGCCAGCGGGTTCTGCGCATTGTCGCGGATCTGGGCGAAGGAGGCGAGCGCCAGCCCCTCGATCACCACCTGCATGCCGAGATAGGTCATGTCCCAGCGGCTGTCGCGCAGCGTCTGTTCGATCAGGTCCTGCAGCGGTTTCGTCATCGGATAGACGATCGCGAACTTCTCGAGCAGGCGTTTGTAGCTTTCGACATGACGCGCTTCGTCGATCACCTGTGTCGAGGCATAGAACTTCGAATCCATGTCCGGCACTTGCGTGACGATCTTGGCGGTGCAGATCAGCGCGCCCTGCTCGCCCTGCATGAACTGCGACAGCTGCCAGGCCTGAAAATGCTTGCGCACATTGGCCTTCTCCTTGCGCGACATCTTCTCGAACTGCGCCATGCCGTTGATCGGCAGCATCTCGTCGGGCAGTTGCTCGGGATTATCCTCGTCGAGCTCCTGGCTCCAGTCGATGCGCGTATTGGCATCCCACTGCATCTCGACGCCCTTGCGATAGAGACCCATCATCGCGGCGCGTTCGGGATCGTATTCCCAGTTGAACATCACGTCGAAACCCTGCGGCACGGCCCAGTGGCTGCCTTCGAGTTCGATCGCATATTGCTTGCTGAAACTCATGCGGCTCTCTCCTCCCAAAAAGATCCTCGATGCGGAGTATAACTCCGCATTTTCGTTTCCGCCATGTCAAAGAAGCCGCAGGATTCCAGCATTTCCGCCGCAAATACGCGATATTGCAGTGCAAAAATGCCTTGCATCCGCAGCGTCAAATGCCAATGATCCGCGCCATCGAGCGGCCCCGGAACGCGGACGAGGTGGAGTTATGACGTATACGGAAAAAAAGGACCTCTACGAGATCGGCGAGATCCCGCCGCTCGGCCATGTGCCGGCGAAGATGTATGCCTGGACCATCCGCCGCGACCGCGAAGGCCCGCCGCAACAGGCGATGCAGGTGGAAGCCGTGCCGACCTGGGAGATCGATTCCAACGAGGTGCTGGTGCTCGTGATGGCGGCCGGCGTCAACTACAACGGCGTCTGGGCCGGCCTCGGCACGCCGATCTCGGTCTTCGACGTCCACAAGCAGCCCTATCACATCGCCGGCTCGGATGCCTCGGGCATCGTCTATGCGGTCGGCGCCAAGGTGAAACGCTGGAAGGTCGGCGACGAGGTCGTCATCCATTGCAACCAGGACGACGGCGACGACGAGGAATGCAATGGCGGCGATCCGATGTTCTCGCCCTCCCAGCGCATCTGGGGCTATGAAACGCCGGACGGTTCCTTCGCGCAGTTCTGCCGCGTGCAATCGCAGCAGCTGATGCCGCGCCCGAAACATCTGACATGGGAAGAGAGCGCCTGCTACACGCTGACGCTGGCGACCGCCTATCGCATGCTGTTCGGCCATGCGCCGCATATTCTGGCGCCGGGCCAGAACGTGCTGGTCTGGGGCGCATCCGGCGGCCTCGGTTCCTTCGCCGTGCAGCTCTGCGCGACGGCGGGTGCACATGCCATCGGCGTCATTTCGGATGACAGCAAGCACGACTTCGTGATGTCGATGGGTGCCAAGGGCGTCATCAACCGCAAGAACTTCAATTGCTGGGGCCAGCTGCCGAAGGTCAACTCGGCCGAGTTCAACGACTTCATGAAGGAGGCGCGCAAGTTCGGCAAGGCGATCTGGGACATCACCGGCAAGGGCATCGACCCCGACATCGTCTTCGAACATCCGGGCGAAGCGACGTTTCCGGTGTCCTGCATGGTCGCCAAGCGCGGCGGCATGGTGGTGTTCTGCGCCGGCACCAGCGGATTCAATCTGACATTCGACGCCCGATTCGTCTGGATGCGCCAGAAGCGCATCCAGGGTTCGCATTTCGCGCATCTGAAACAGGCGTCCGCCGCCAACCAGCTCGTCATCGAACGCCGCATCGACCCCTGCATGTCGGAGGTCTTTCCGTGGGCGGACATTCCGCTGGCGCATGACAAGATGTGGAAGAACGAGCACCTGCCGGGCAACATGGCGGTGCTGGTGTCGGCCGCGCGGCCGGGCCTCAGGACCTTCGAGGACACGGTCGAGGCGGGCCGGAAGGCCGCCTGAGTGGCGCCAATGTGACAGCGGAATCGGCAGCAGACCCCCCCTCTGTCACGCAACTGTCAAAAAAATGTCACAAATGGACTTGTCCCCGGGCCGACCCCCGGGGACAAGTGCCACTTATCCCCGCTCTCGGCCCCGTTGGCCTTCGCAGGTGCAGCGGGTGCGGCACGGTCAGAAAAACTTGTCCCCGGGGGTCCGGGCGGCGCCGGCGGGCGGGCGGCGCCGATTCGGCTGCCGGCGACGGCGCTTGTTCCCGGTACGGATTAACCGGCCGTCTTACAGAAACACCATCGCCCCCTGCCCGGCGACATAGAGCCCGATGGCGATGACGAGGCCGGCGAAGATCTGGACGAGCAGCGCCTTGCGCGCGGCGAGACGGCGGGAAAGGGCAACGCCGAGCGCGGCGCCGAAAAGACCGCCGGCCAGCAGCAGCACGGCCGCGTGCCAGTCGACCAGACCGGCCAGCGCATAGGAGGAGGCGGTGGCAAAGCCGAAGGCCGAAACCGAAACCAGCGACGAGCCGACCGCGAACAGGATCGGCATGTTGGTGGCGCCGATCAGACCCGGCACGATCAGAAAGCCGCCGCCGATGCCGAAGAAGCCCGACAGCAGACCGACCGCGAAGCCGTAGCCGACCAGCGACGGCAAGAGCGCGCGCGCCGAGGCGCGGTCGAGATGCACATCCGCATTGCCGCCCGCGCCCTTGCGCAGGAACATCGAGATGCCGACCGCGATCATCACGAGGCCGAACAGCCCGAGCAGCAGATCGCCATCGACCATCTTGCCGAGACGCGCGCCGCCAAAGGCGCCGGCGACGCCGGCCACGGCAAAGACCAGCGCGCAGGGCCATTTGACCGTGCGCGCGCGGGCATGGAGCAGGACGCCGGCCAGCGCATTGGCGCCGACGGCAATCGCACCGGTGCCGATCGCGACATGCGGCGAGGCGACGCCGACGACATAGACCAGCAGCGGCACGGCCAGAATGGAGCCGCCGGCGCCGATCAGACCGAGCGTCAGCCCGACCAGCGCACCGGCGGCCAGCGTGATCAGATCGACGGCGGCGAACTCCATGGCCCCGCGCTCCGGCTCAGGCGCGCAGCGCGCGGTTCCACGGCATCACGGTCAGGAGCCGCGCCATGCCGCAGAAGCCGGAGACGCCGGCAAAGACCAGACCGGCGCCGACAAAGCCCGAAAGCAGATAGAAGGCCGGATGGAGAGCCGCACCGAGCACGACGCCGATGACGACCAGCGAGCCGGCCGCGATCTGCACCTGGCGCATCAGTTCCAGCGGCTGGCCCTTGTCGATGGCGACGGGCAGGCCGGCCGACTTCCAGGCCTCGATGCCGCCTTCGAGAATATAGGCCTCGCAGGCACGCGCAGCGGCCAGCCGCGGCGCATTGGCCTTGGTGCGCATGCCGGACTTGCAGTGATAGATGACGATATCGGCATTGCCGGCGGCCGGGCCGGCGCCGAGCGCCGACAGGGGCTCATTGCGGGCGCCCGGGATGTGTTCGCGGGCGAATTCGTCGGCGTCGCGCACATCGATGACGACAGCGCCGCGCGCGGCAAGGGCCTTGGCTTCTTCGGGGGTCAGTGTCTTGAGGCTCATGATCTTTCTCCTTTGAGGCGCGGGAAGCGCGGGGGCGCGCATCAGGCGCAATAGATGTCTTTCAGGGTCTTCAGGATCTTCGCGGCGTCGGGATCGGCGATCCGGTAATGGACCGTCTGTGCCTGCCGGCGCGTGGCGACGAGGCCGTCCTCGCGCAGCTTGGCAAGATGCTGCGACAGCGCCGACATGCCGAGACCGGCTTCGGCCGCAAGCTCGCTGACGCTGGCCTCGCCCTTCACCGCCAGCGCGCAAAGCACCAGCAGGCGCTTTTCATTGGCCAGCAGGCGCAGCATCCGCGCCGCCTGACCGGCGCTTGCCGCCAGCATGGTCATGTCGCTCTTCATCATTCGCATCGAAACGGGCCTTTTCCGGTTCTTTTGTTTTAGATCTTGCTAATTTAGACACTTCTAATATATTTGTCAAGAGATGAACCCGGGCCCGGCCCGGAACGGATGAAGGAGACGACCATGACCAACGCAAACAAGCCGGAAATCAGCGGCTTTTTCGACGAGGCCACCAATACGGTGAGCTATCTGGTGGTCGATCCGGCGAGCCGCGCGGCCGCCTTTGTCGATCCCGTCCTCGATTTCGACCCGAAATCGGGCAAGGTCGCCACGGCCAGCGCCGACAGACTGCTCGACGCCGCCGAAAAGGCCGGGGCGCGGATCGAATGGATCCTCGAGACGCACGCCCATGCCGACCATCTCTCGGCCGCGCAGTATCTCAAGGCAAAGACCGGCGCCAGGATCGGCATCGGCGCGCATATCGACAATGTGCAGAAGATCTTCACGCCGATCTTCAACCAGAAGGGCCCGACCGACGGGCGCGAATTCGACCATCTGTTCAAGGAAGGCGAGACCTTCCATATCGGCGAATTGTCGGTGGAGGTGATCGCGACGCCGGGCCACACGCCGGCCTGCGTGTCCTACAAGATCGGCGACGCGGTTTTCGTCGGCGACACGCTGTTCATGCCCGATTACGGCACGGCCCGCGCCGACTTCCCCGGCGGCGATGCGCGCACGCTCTACCGCTCGATCCGGAAGCTGCTGGCGCTGCCCCCGGAAACGCGGCTCTTCCTCTGCCACGACTACAAGCCCGAAGGCCGCGACCATTATGTGTGGGAAACGACGGTGGGCGAACAGCGCGCCGCCAACATCCATGTCCATGAAGGCGTCGCCGAGGACGACTTCGTCACCATGCGCGAAAAGCGCGACGCAACGCTGGCCGCCCCCGTGCTGCTGCTCCCCTCGATCCAGGTCAATATCCGCGCCGGCCACGTGCCGCCGGCCGAAGACAACGGCAAGCGCTATCTGAAAATTCCGCTGACCGTGCCCGAGGAAGCGGATGAGAGCCTTTAGGGGCTCTCATTCGCGGGGCTGCCCGTCAGTCGTTCAGACCGAGCGCTTTCCGCACGTCGGCGGCATAATGCGTCTGCTCCCGCCCGTCGCGGACGCGCAGAAGAACAGCGGCGGCGAGGCGGTAGTCTTCAAGGTCTGCAAGCCGCCGCACCGCAATCGCTTCGCGGGATTTCGATTTCGTCATGCGCAACCGCTCCGGATAATGGTCAGGCAACACGCAACTTGTCGCCATCCGCGCAGATGTCGATCTCGACCTTGATCTTCCGCATGGCGAGGCGCGGCGCCTTGCGCCGTCCGTCCACTTTCATCCTGACGAAGCCCGCCGCGACCATCTTGGCGAGTGTCCGCGTCACATTGGGCTGGGCACGGCCGCTCATCGCGGCCAGCTCGGCGACCGAATTCGGCTTGCGGTCACGGATCAGCGCAAGCAAGGCGCGGTTCTCCGGCGAGAGCAGGCGCATCAGCACTTCGGCGGATTCAAAGCTCGGCACTGCGGCATCGGCCGGGGCGGGCTTATCGCCGCGCGCGACGGCGCGCATCTCCCGCTCCAGCGATTTCATGCTCTGAATCTTGTATCGTCCTGCGGTCATGTTCGCCTCTTTTGCTCAACGCCAATTGCCATGTCGTCCACACCGACAATCTGCCAGCACGCGCCAGACTTCACGGAAGAAATCCCGAAGGAGCGTATCCGCATCGCTGAACACATATGGCCTGCCGGGATCGTCGGCCGTCCGGTGCCAGTGATCGTTCGCCTCCGTCCGGCCCATGCAGCGTCAACGAACAAGACAGTCCGTGCGGCCGTCCCCGCTGTGCCCCGACACGCTTGATCTCGAAACCGATCCAGTAGCCTTTCTCCAGACGATGGATACGCCCGTCGAAAGCCAACAGGAACGCCAGCGTGTGATCCGCGGACCGCTTGTTCATATCATATCCTAATATGATATATATCGATGTCTTCCCGTCAAGACATCCATCCGCCCCCTTACCGCTCCCAGTAATCCTTCGAGAACATGACCAGCACCGTCAGCAGTTCGAGGCGGCCGAGCAGCATGGCGAGCGCCATGACGATCTTGGCGCCGTCGGGCAGGCTCGCATAATTGCCGGCGGGGCCGACCACGGCACCGAGGCCCGGACCGATATTGGCGATGGCCGAGACGGCAGAAGACAGCGCGGTGATGAAATCCAGACCGAAGGCCGCCAGCGCCAGCGCGACGACCACCATCGAGGCCAGATAGACGAAGACGAACAGCGCCACCGAGAAGACGATGTCGCGGCTGACCGTGCGGTTGCCGTAGCGCAGCGTCTGGGCGACATGCGGGAAAAGCGTCTGGCGGATCTGCGTCCTGAGCAGCATGGCCAGCACCTGCAGACGGAACATCTTCATGCCGCCCGAGGTCGAGCCGGTGCAGCCGCCGAGAAACATCAGGAACAGGAAGGCCATGACCGCAAAGGGGCCCCAGGCCGTGTAGTCGGTGCTGGCAAAGCCGGTGGTGGTGACGATGGAGGTGACGTTGAAGGCCGTGTAGCGCAGCGCCGTGAAGAAGGAATAGTCGCCACGCGCCGCCAGCCACAGCGCCATCACCACCGAGACCACGGCCAGCAGCGTGACGAAGCCGCGCACCTGCGGGTCGCCCCACAGCGTCTCGCCGGTGCCGCGCGCGGTATGGATGTAGAGCACCAGCGGCACGGCGCCCGATATCATGAACAGGATGGCGATCCAGTCGATCAGCGCGCTGTCGAAATGGCCGAACGAGGCGTCATGCGTCGAATAGCCGGCCGTGGCGACCGTCGTCATCGCATGGTTGAGCGCATCGAACGGCGCCATGCCGGCCAGCATATAGGCCAGCGCGCAGAGAAGCGTCAGCAGCAGATAGACCTCGCCGATGGCGACCGCGATCTGGCCGGGCCGGGGCAGCACCTTGTCGGAGCGGTCGGTGCTTTCGGTGCGGAAGAGCTGCATGCCGCCGACGCGCAGGAAGGGCAGAATGGCCACCGCCGTGACGATGATGCCGATGCCGCCGATCCATTGCAGCAGCGAGCGCCAGAGCAGCAGGCCGGGCGGCGTCATGTCGAGCCCGCTCATCACCGTGGCGCCGGTGGTGGTGAAGCCGGACATGGCCTCGAAAAAGGCATCCGTGTAGGACATGGCGGTATGCGACAGGGCGAAGGGCAGCGCCGAAAAGGCGCCGACCGAAAGCCAGGAGAGCACCGTGACGAGGAAGGTCGCGCGCTGGCCGAGATCGCGATCCTCGGTCTGGTTGGCCAGCATCAGCGCCCCGCCGACGAAGCCGGTGATGACCGAAGCCCCCAGAAAGGCCGGCCAGTCGCCGCTATTGGCGACCAGTTCGGCCAGGATCGGCACCAGCATCAGCACCGAAAGCGCCACCAGCAGCGCCCCGACCACAAGGCCGACAACCTTGGTGTTGTCCATCGAACCCCCGTTTGCGGGCCGCCGGGGCCCTTCGCCGCATCCACCCCGCCCGGCTGGCCGGACGGGGGTCTTCGAGATATATAGACATCGAGAGGGCGGCGCCATGCCGGCGGCCGCCGCTCAACCCGCCGCTTCCCGCCCTTTTTACACAGTCATCAAAGACGAGTGCACCCCATGTCCCCTGCCGAAAGCGCCGCCGCCAAGCCCGCCGTCCCCGCCGCCGACCGCTCCGGGGCGCTGCTGGCCGACCTGCTGACGCTGACGGCGCAGGCGGTCGAGGCCGCCGATACGCTGCTGGCGAAGGCGCGGGCCGCGGTCTTCGCGACGGTGGCCACAGACGGCAAGGTCTCGGCCGCCGCCATCGAGCGCGAGCAGTTCGCCGTGCATGGCTTTGCCTGGGCCGCGACCTATGTGGAAGCGCTGCGCCAGATGGCGGCCTATGCGGCGCGCATGACCGAGGAAGGGCGCTTCGGCGAATTCGAGGCGCTGATCGTGCAGGCGGCGTTCGGCGAATATCTCAGCCAGTTTGCCGGCGGCATTCCGATGAGCCAGGGCGAGATCGTGCGGCCGCAGGATCTGGGCCTGACGGAAGAGCATGTCGCCGCCTTCCGCGCCGCTCCGGCCGTGCAGCGGCTGACATCGGCCGGCTTCACGGCGGCGGTGCGGGCGCGGCTGGCCGAACTGATCGCCGCCCATGCCGGCGCGGCGACCTATGGCGATGCCGGGCTCGAGGAAACCTACGAGGCGATCCGCGAACAGATGCGCCGCTTCGCCGATGCCGAAGTGCTGCCGCATGCGCATGAATGGCACTTGAAGGACGACTACATTCCGATGCCGGTGGTCGAACAGATGGCCGAACTCGGCGTCTTCGGCCTGACGATCCCCGAGGCCTATGGCGGCCTCGGTCTCGGCAAGGAATCGATGTGCGTCGTTTCCGAAGAACTGTCGCGCGGCTATATCGGCGTCGGTTCGCTGGGCACGCGCTCGGAAATCGCCGCCGAACTGATTCTCGGCGGCGGCACGAAAGAGCAGAAGGACAAATGGCTGCCGAAGATCGCAAGCGGCGAGATCCTGCCGACGGCGGTCTTCACCGAACCCAATACCGGCTCCGACCTGGCGAGCCTCAAGACGCGTGGAAAGCGCGAGGGCGACGTCTACAAGGTCAACGGCAACAAGACCTGGATCACCCATGCGGCGCGGGCCGATGTGATGACGCTGCTCTGCCGCACCAATGACCAGCCGGGCTACAAGGGCCTGTCGATGCTGCTGGCCGAAAAGCCGCGCGGCGACGACGACGAACCCTTTCCGGCCAAGGGCATGTCGGGCGGCGAGATCGAGGTGCTGGGCTATCGCGGCATGAAGGAATTCGAGATCGGCTTCGACGATTTCGAGGTCAAGGCCGAGAACCTGCTGGGCGGCGAGGAAGGCCAGGGCTTCAAGCAATTGATGCAGACCTTCGAAAGCGCCCGCATCCAGACCGCCGCACGCGCCGTCGGCGTGGCGCAATCGGCACTGGAGCTGGGGCTTCGCTACGCGCAGGACCGGATCCAGTTCGGCAAGCCGATCTACGATTTCCCGCGCGTCAACGGCAAGCTGGTGACCATGGCCGTCGAGATCATGGTGGCGCGCCAGCTGACTTATTTCGCGGCGCGCGAAAAGGATGGCGGCAGGCGCTGCGACCTCGAAGCGGGCATGGCCAAACTGCTGGCCGCGCGCATCGCCTGGGCGGCGGCCGACAATGCGCTGCAGATCCATGGCGGCAACGGTTTCGCACTGGAATATCCGGTCAGCCGCGTGCTCTGCGATGCCCGCATTCTCAACATTTTCGAAGGCGCGGCCGAAATCCAGGCCCAGGTGATTGCCCGCCGCCTGCTCGAAGGCGGCAATTGAGGACTGAAGAGATGGCTGAATTCGTCGTAACCTGGCTGGCGCCGCTGGCGCTTCTGGCCGTGCTGGCCGTGCTGCTGGCCGGGCTCTGGAACATGATGCGCGGCGGCTCCGCGAATCGCTCGCAGACGCTGATGCGCTGGCGCGTCGGCCTGCAGTTCCTGGCCGTCATCGTCATCATGGCCGGGCTCTATCTGGTCAATCTCTGAGCCATACGTCGGGACGTTAACCAAAAATCGGGCTTTCGCGGTCACACTCGGGCGCATTCACACCCGACGGTCAAAAGTTCGTTCTCATGCCGGAACGCGGCGCTGTAACATCGCGGCACCATCCGGGGGATTCTTAAAGCAGGGGGTTCAAAAAGTGACTCGCAACAAAAGCCTGATCGCCGCCATGGCCGCGATCGCTCTCGTCTCGGTCCAGGCACCGGCCGCGGCCGAAGGCCTGATCAGCGAAATGCGCATTGGCGTGATGGATCACGATTCGAGCATCTTCCACAATTCGCATGAGACGACCGATCCCGACATCAATCTCGAGATCCGCTTCGCCTCGCCCGACTTTCTGGCCTGGGCCTTCGCGCCGCGGCCGCTGATCGGCGGCACCATCAACACCGGCAACGGCACCAGCTTCGGCTATGCCGGTCTCGGCTGGACCTTCGACCTGACCGATGCCTTCTTCGTCGATTTCACGCTCGGCGGCGCCGTGCATGACGGCGAGACCGACCGCGCCACCGCCACCAGCAAGAATTTCGGCTGCCGGGCGCAGTTCCATGAAAGCGCCTCGCTGGGCTATCGCTTCGACAAGTCGCACGCGTTGATGCTGTCGGTGGAGCACATGTCGAATGGCGGCCTCTGCGACGACAATGAAGGCCTGACCAATACCGGCATCCGCTACGCCTACAGCTTCTGACCGCAGACAAATCCCCGGAAACGTACGAAAAGGGCGCCGCAAGGCGCCCTTTTTGGCGTTTGGGGCGCGGGCCCGGCGGGCGTATCATGATCGTTTTCCGGCAGAGGCTCCCCCATGACCGACCAGCCGATCTCCGCCGCCGAGCACCCGAAGAAATCGCTGACGATTTCGGGACGCGCCATGACCTATGTCGAAATGGGCACGGGCGATCCGATCGTCTTCCTGCACGGCAATCCGACTTCCTCCTATCTCTGGCGCAATGTGATGCCGCATCTGCGGACCCAGGGCCGCTGCATCGCGCCCGACCTGATCGGCATGGGCGACAGCGACAAGCTCGAACCCTCGAGCGCCGAGCGCTACACCTTCCGCGAGCATCGCCGCTTTCTCGAAGCCTTTCTCGACGCGGCCGGCGCGACGCGCAACGTGACGCTGGTGGTCCATGACTGGGGCTCGGCGCTGGGCTTCGACTGGGCCAACCGCAACCGCGCGGCGGTGGAAGGCATCGCCTATATGGAAGGGATTGTCCGCCCGCTGGCCTGGCATGAATGGAACGAGGCCGCGCGCGGCATATTCGAGGCCTTCCGCTCGGATGCCGGCGAGGAGATGATTCTCGAAAACAATCTCTTCATCGAACGGGTGCTGCCGGGCTCGATCCTGCGCCGGCTGACCGACGAGGAGATGGCGGTCTATCGCCGGCCCTTCCGCGAACCGGGCGAAGGCCGCCGGCCGACCCTGACCTGGCCGCGCCAGATTCCGCTCGACGGCCAGCCGGCCGACGTGACGGAGCTCGTCGCCGATTACGCGCAATGGATGGCCGCCAACGATCTGCCCAAGCTCTTCGTCAATGCCGATCCCGGCGCCATCCTGATCGGCGCGCAGCGCGAATTCTGCCGCAGCTGGAAGAACCAGACCGAGGTGACCGTCAAGGGCAGCCATTTCATCCAGGAAGACAGCCCGCACGAGATCGGCGCCGCCATCGCGCAATGGCGCCGGGGCTGGAAGACGGTCTGAGCCGCGGCGGGGCTTGATCGGCAGCGCCTGCCGGGCGAGGCTGTACCCCGATCGGGAACAAGGGGAGGCTTCCATGGCGCAGGGCGAAACTTTCAGCGGCGGTTCCAAGGCATTTCACTGGGTTGCCGCGGTGCTGGTGCTGCTGATGCTTTATGGCGGCTTCAACATCGCCCGCGAAACCGCGACCTGGCATTTCGGCTTCGGCCTGATCGTGCTGGTGGTGATGGTGTTCTGGCTCGGCTGGCGGATGGGCCATGCGCGGCCGGCCCTGCCGGCGATGCCGCGCTGGCAGGAGATCACGGCCAAATCGACCCATCACCTGCTGATGCTCTGCGTGACGCTGCAGCCGGTCTTCGGCCTGATGATGGTGACGACCTCGAAGCGCGAACCGGTCGCTTTCGGCACCATTCCGCTGAAGATCGCGCAGAACGACACGATCAACGGGATCGGCCATGTCCTGCATGGCATCAATGGCCGCCTGCTGCTGGCGCTGGTGCTGCTTCACATCGGCGCGGCGCTCTATCACCACTTCGTCCTGAAGGACAATGTGCTGAAGCGGATTCTGCCCTTCGCGAAAGGCTGACGGACACCTGATGGTCACGCTGAACAGGATCTATACCCGCACCGGCGACAAGGGTACGACGGCGCTGGCAAACGGCGAGCGCGTGCCCAAGCATGCGCTCCGCATCGAAAGCTACGGCACCGTCGACGAGACCAATTCGGCGATCGGCGTCGCCCGCCTCCATACCGGCGGCATGGCGGCGCTCGATGCGATGCTGGCCCGCATCCAGAACGACCTGTTCGATCTCGGCGCCGATCTCGCGACCCCCGACCGCGGCGAGAAGCTCGATTACGAGCCCTTGCGCATCGTCGAGGCCCAGGTGACCCGGCTCGAGGCCGAGATCGACGAACTGAACGGCGCCCTCGAGCCGCTGCGCTCCTTCGTGCTGCCGGCCGGCACCCCGGCCGCCGCCCATCTGCATCTTGCGCGCACCGTCTGCCGCCGCGCCGAGCGGCTGGTGGCGGCGCTGGCCGAGAACCCCGAGGAGCGGGTCGGCGGACCGGCGCTGCATTATCTGAACCGGCTCTCGGACTTCCTTTTCGTGGCCGCCCGCTGGGTCAACAAGGGCCCGGACGGCAAGGGACCGGGCGACGTGCTCTGGACCCCCGGCGCCAGCCGCTGAAGGGCCCGGAACGCGCCTTCCGGTCGCGTTGACAGGAGGGGGCGGGGCCACTAGGTTGCCGCACCGCAACAGCAGCTTATGTCGCTTTTCGCAGGCAGGCGGAATTTCCTCAGGGAAACAGCCATTTCGCGGACCGCCCGCCGCGCCGAAAGACCTACACCAAGACCGGCGCCAGGGTTCCGAGGGGCCGGGGTCACACCCCCGGATTTCCGACGCCCCCGGCAACGCGCAGGGAGTTCGCCTCAATGAAAATCCTCGTCCCGATCAAGCGAGTGGTCGATTACAACGTCAAGATCCGCGTCAAGTCGGATCAGAGCGGTGTCGATCTCGCCAACGTCAAGATGTCGATGAACCCGTTCGACGAAATCGCCGTCGAAGAAGCGGTGCGTCTGAAGGAAGCCGGCAAGGCGACCGAAGTGATCGCGGTTTCGATCGGCGCGCAGCAGACGACCGAAACCATCCGCACCGCGCTCGCCATGGGCGCCGACCGGGGCATTCTGGTCAAGACCGACGAGACGGTCGAGCCGCTCAACGTCGCCAAGATCCTGAAGGGCGTCGCCGAACAGGAAAAGCCGGACCTGATCATTCTCGGCAAGCAGGCGATCGACGACGATTGCAACCAGACCGGCCAGATGCTGGCCGCCCTTCTGGGCTGGCCGCAGGGCACCTTCGCCTCGAAGGTCGAACTGGAAGGCGACAAGCTGAAGCTGACGCGCGAGATCGATGGCGGGCTGCAGACGCTGATGCTCAACATGCCGGCGGTGGTGACCACCGACCTGCGCCTCAACGAGCCGCGCTACGCCTCGCTGCCCAACATCATGAAGGCCAAGAAGAAGCCGATCGACGAAAAGGCGCCCTCGGATTACGGCGTCGACGTCAAGGCCCGCCTCGAAGTGCTGAAAGTGACCGAGCCGCCGCAGCGCCAGGCCGGCATCAAGGTCGAATCGGTTGAACAGCTTGTATCGAAGCTCAAGGAAGCGGGAGTGATCGGATGACCACGCTTGTTATTGCAGACCACAACAACAAGGCGCTGAACGACGCCACCGCGAAAACCGTGACGGCCGCCTCGAAACTCGGCGGCGACGTTCATGTGCTGGTGATCGGCCAGGATTGCGGCGCCGCCGGCGAAGCGGCCGCCAAGCTCGACGGCGTCAAGAAGGTGCTGGTCGCCGACGATGCGCTCTATGCGCATCCGGTTGCCGAACCGCTGGCCGCGCTGGTGGTGAAGCTCGCCGCCGACTACGACGCGATCGTGACCGCCGCCACCACCGTCGGCAAGAACTTCATGCCGCGCGTGGCCGCGCTGCTCGACGTCGCGCAGATCTCGGAAATCACCGCCGTCAACGGCGCCGACACCTTCGAGCGTCCGATCTATGCCGGCAACGCGATCCAGACCGTCAAGTCGACCGATGCCAAGAAGGTCATCACGGTGCGCACCACCGCCTTCCCGGCGGCCGGCCAGGGCGGTTCGGCCGCGGTCGAGAAGATCGCCGCCGGCGACAATCCGGGCCTCTCCGAATTCGTCGAGGAGAAGCTGACGAAGTCGGACCGTCCGGAGCTGACCTCGGCCAAGATCATCATCTCGGGCGGCCGCGGCATGCAGAATGGCGAGAACTTCGCCATGCTCGAAACCATTGCCGACAAGCTGGGCGCCGCCGTCGGCGCCTCGCGCGCGGCCGTCGATGCCGGCTTCGTGCCCAACGACTACCAGGTCGGCCAGACCGGCAAGGTCGTGGCGCCGGAGCTCTATATCGCGGTCGGCATCTCGGGTGCGATCCAGCATCTGGCCGGCATGAAGGATTCGAAGATCATCGTCGCCATCAACAAGGACGAGGAGGCGCCGATCTTCCAGGTCGCCGATTACGGCCTCGTCGCCGATCTCTTCAAGGCGGTGCCGGAACTGGAAGCCGAGCTGACCAAGGCCGGTCTCTGAAACGATCCCCGGGCCCCTGCCGGGGCCCCGCAGATCCGGAAACGGCGCCGCCTCGAAAGGGCCGGCGCCGTTTTTCATTTTCGGCCCGTTATCGGGCGCACAAGGCCGAAATCTTTGCTAGGTTTGTCGCGTGAGGCCTGTGTTGCGGCCGCGCCAATCGGGATGAGTGAGATGAAAATTCGCAAGGTAGGCGTGATCGGCGCCGGCCAGATGGGCAACGGGATCGCGCATGTCTGCGCGCTGGCCAATTACGACGTGCTGCTTTTCGACGTTTCGAAGGAACGCATCGAGGCGGGTCTGGCCACCATCGACGGCAACATGACGCGGCAGGTCGGCAGCGGACGCATCACCGAAGCCCAGCGCGACGCCGCGCTGGCACGCATCACGGCCGCAAGTTCGATGGAAAGTTTCGACGACACCGATATCGTGATCGAGTCCGCGATCGAAAATGAAGCGGTCAAGCGCAAGATATTCGCCGATCTCTGCCCGCATCTGCGCGAAGACGCATTGATCGCAACCAATACCTCGTCGATCTCGATCACGCGCCTGGCCGCCTCGACCGACCGGCCCGAACGGTTCATGGGACTCCATTTCATGAATCCGGTTCCGGTGATGGAACTGGTCGAACTGGTGCGCGGCATCGCGACCGACGACCCGACTTTCGAGATCGTGCGCGACTTCGCCGAAACGCTGGGCAAGAAGATCGCCCATGCGGAGGATTATCCGGCCTTCATCGTCAACCGTATCCTGCTGCCGATGATCAACGAGGCGGTCTACACGCTTTACGAAGGCGTCGGCTCGGTCGAAAGCATCGACAAGGCAATGCGGCTGGGCGCCAATCATCCGATGGGCCCGTTGCAGCTGGCCGACTTCATCGGCCTCGACACCTGTCTGTCGATCATGCAGGTGCTTTATGACGGGCTGGCGGATTCGAAATACCGGCCCTGCCCGCTGCTGGTCAAATATGTCGAGGCCGGCTGGCTCGGCCGCAAGACCCAGCGCGGTTTCTACGATTATCGCGGCGAAAAGCCCGTTCCCACCCGCTAGGACCCCATCCGCCCGGGCACCGTCCTGTTCCGGCACAGCGCCCTTGCCGACACTTCGTTAACCGCCGCGTGTCACAATTCTCCGAAAAGCCGCGGAGGAACGGAGACATGGGCGGAATTGCGGAAGGCAGCTTCGGCGGCGGCGAGCGGGCGCGGCGCATGACCGACGAGCCGCAGTTCATCGACGCGCCGGAACATCCGCCCGTGATCGAATTCTTCAACTACATCGAAAGCAAGCGCGGCAACCGCGAAATGGTCGACCGCGCCGATATATCGCCGGCCGACCTTCTGCGCTTCCTGCCCAACATGATCATTGCCGAGGCGGTGGATGGCGGCGAAGACTTCCGTACACGGCTCTTCGGCACGGCGCTGGTCGAGCTGCTGGGCGAGGAGAGAACCGGAAAGCTGCTGTCGGAATTCGCCGAGGAAAACACGATCCCGACCGATCCCAAGGCCGTCCAGACGCGCTGGCTCCACATCACCCGCAAGGCCTTTTTCGGCCGCAAGCCGATCTTTCTCAGGGTGCCTTTCGCCGCGTCGAACCGGCTTTACCTCGTCGGGCACACGATCTCGGTTCCTCTCACCGCCGGCGGCAGCGAACCGGCACAGGTCATGGGCGCCATGTTCGTCACCCGCGCCGACATCCAGCCGGCCTGACCCCGCACCACAGGCACATCATCACGGCCATCCGCCACCCGGACGATCAGGGTGCCGAAATATCGAGCGCCGCTGCAATCAGCGCCACGGCATCCGCGCTGTCCCAATGAGCGGGACCGACCAGCCGCCCGATTTCGCGACCGTCGGGTGCGATCAGCAGCGTCGTCGGCAATCCGAAGGCCCTGAGCGTCACATTGGCCCGGGCCGTCGGGTCGATATAGAAGCCGAGATGATCGATGCCGTTTTCGGCAAGGAAGCGCCGGGCGAGATCGTGACCCCGGTGATCGACGCTGAGCGCGACGACCTCGAAACGCTCGCTCCCCATCGCCTTCTGAAGCCGGTCGAGCGCCGGCATCTCCTCCCGGCAGGGGCCGCACCAGGTCGCCCAGAGATTGAGCAGGATCAGGCGGCCCTCGAAGGCCGCCAGCGTCAGCGTCTCACCCTCGTCGCCCTCGAACACGACAGACGGGACCGCCGCAGGCGTGGCCAGGGCCCGGAAATTGGCCATGTCGCCCACCGCCAGCGCCTCGAGCGCCGAGGGGGCCGGCGCGCCGGCCCGGTCCTCCGGGTTGCCGCCCCCCTGTGCGATCAAGTATACCGCCCCGACGATCAAAAGGGCGGCGGCCGCCAGAATGGCGATAGACTTCGTTCCGACCTGAAACATGGACAATCCGCTTCCTCTCCCGTTCCGACAAGCGGCCGTCCGGAGAATGACGATGAGCAACAAGATGTGGGGCGGCCGCTTCGGCGCCGGCCCCGACCGGATCATGGAGGAAATCAACGCCTCCATCGGCTTCGACAAGCGCTTTTTCGCCCAGGACATTGCGGGCTCGAAGGCGCATGCGGCCATGTTGGCCGAAACCGGGATTATCTCAAGAGCGGATGCCGACAAAATCGTCGCAGGGCTCGACGCGGTGCTGGCCGAGATCGAGGCGGGGCGTTTCGAATTCAAGCGTGAACTCGAAGACATCCACATGAATGTCGAGGCGCGACTGGCCGAGCTGATCGGCGCGGTTGCCGGCCGGCTGCACACCGCGCGCTCGCGCAACGACCAGGTGGCGACCGACTTCAAGCTCTATATCCGCGACACGATCGATCATCTGGACGGGCAGTTGCGGGAATTCCAGCTGGCGCTGGTCGGCAAGGCGGAGAGCCATGCGGCAACGATCATGCCCGGCTTCACGCATCTGCAGACCGCGCAGCCGGTGACCTTCGGCCATCATTGCCTGGCCTATGTCGAAATGGCGGCCCGCGACCGCGGACGGCTGGCGGATGCAAGACGGCGGCTCAACGAATGTCCGCTGGGCGCGGCAGCACTCGCCGGCACGTCGTTTCCGATCGATCGCGAAACGACCGCCGCCACGCTCGGCTTCGATGCCCCCACGCGCAATTCGCTCGACAGCGTGTCGGATCGCGACTTCGTGCTCGAGACTTTGTCGGCAGCCGCCATCTGCGCGACGCATCTTTCGCGGCTGGCCGAGGAAATCGTCATCTGGTCGACGCCGGGCTTCGACTTCGTGCGTCTGCCCGACAGCTTCACGACCGGTTCCTCGATCATGCCGCAGAAGCGCAATCCCGACGCGGCGGAGCTCGTGCGCGCCAAGACCGGGCGCGTCGTCGGCGCATTGACGACACTCCTGATCGTGATGAAGGGGTTGCCGCTCGCCTATTCGAAGGACATGCAGGAAGACAAGGAAGCGGCATTCGACGCGCTCGATGCGCTGTCGCTGTCGCTCGCCGCGATGACCGGCATGGTCGAAACGCTCGCCGTCAACGAGGAGGCGATGCGTGGAGCCGCGTCGCGCGGCTTTTCGACCGCGACCGATCTGGCCGACTGGCTGGTCCGGACACTTGGCTTGCCGTTCCGGGAGGCGCATCATGCGACGGGCGCGCTGGTGGCCAGGGCCGAGAAGAAGGGTGTCGATCTCGACGGGCTGACGCTCGACGAAATGCGCGAGGTGGAGTCGGGTATCACCGATGAGGTATATTCGGTTCTGGGCGTCGACAATTCGGTGGCAAGCCGCACGAGCTTCGGCGGCACGGCACCCGACAATGTGCGGGCCGCGGCCGCATATTGGCGCGCCGCGCTCGATCGCGAGGAACCGGGAAAGGGACGGGGAAGATGATCATGCGAAACCTGCCGGCCGCCATGCTTGGCATCTTCCTGATGGCCGCCCTTGCCGGTTGCGGCAAGAAGGGCCCGCTTGAACCGCCGGCCGGCGCAACGCCCGCACCAGCCCCCGAGACAAGCGCGATCAGCGAGGAAGATCTGCCGATCGACTTCCGCCCGCTGCCGGACGGCATGGGTGCAACGCGCACGACGCGCGGAAGCGACGACTGATTGCGGCATCATGCATCATTTTGACTATCGCGACGGCGTCATGCATGCCGAGGATATACCGATCCCCGATATCGCGGCCGCGATCGGTACGCCCTTCTATTGCTATTCGAGCGCCACGCTCGAGCGCCACTACACCGTCTTCGCTGCCGCGTTTCGCGACCAGCCGGCGCGCATCTGCTATTCGGTCAAGGCCAATTCCAATCTCGCCGTTATCGCAACTCTGGCCCGTCTCGGCGCCGGCGCCGACGTGGTGTCGGAAGGCGAGTTGCGGCGCGCGCTCGCTGCCGGCGTGACCCCGGACAAGATCGTGTTCTCCGGCGTCGGCAAGACCGAGGGCGAGATGACCTTTGCCCTTGAAGCGGGCATCGACCAGTTCAACGTCGAATCCGAACCCGAACTCGAACTGCTGGCGGCACTCGCCGATGCCCGCGGCCTCGTTGCCCGCGTTGCCCTTCGCGTCAACCCCGACATCGATGCCGGAACTCACGAAAAGATCGCAACCGGCAAGGCGGAGAACAAGTTCGGGATTTCCTGGAAAAGGGCCCCGTCCGTCTATGCGCGGGCGCGGGCGCTGAAGAGCATCGACGCCAGCGGCATCGACGTTCATATTGGCAGCCAGCTGACCTCGCTGGAACCCTTCGCGGCCGCCTTCGAACGCGTTGCCCGCATGGTTGAGGCGCTGCGCGCCGAAGGCCATGAGATCCGCCATATCGACCTGGGCGGCGGCCTTGGCATTCCCTATCGCGGCGACAACGACGTGCCGCCGCATCCGGACGAATATGCGGCGATGGTGAAGCGCAGCATCGGCCATCTCGGCTGCAATCTGACATTCGAACCCGGCCGCCTGATTGCCGGCAATGCCGGCATTCTGGTGTCGCGCGTCATCTACGAAAAGCGCGGCGACGACCGAGCCTTCCTCATTCTCGACGCGGCCATGAACGATCTCATACGCCCCACCCTGTATGACGCCTTTCATGAGATCCGCCCCGTGACGCTGCCGTCCGACGGCACGCAGCGCATTGTCTACGACGTCGTGGGCCCGGTTTGCGAAACCGGCGACTTCTTCGCCAAGGGACGGGAACTGCCGCATCTGAAGAGCGGCGATCTCGTGGCCATCATGTCGGCCGGCGCTTACGGGGCCGTGCAGGCCTCCACCTACAATACACGTCCCCTGGTTCCGGAAGTCATGGTGCGCGGCGGCGAGTTTGCCGAGGTGCGGGCACGCCCCAGTTATGACGCAATCCTGAAACAGGATATGATCCCCAGTTGGCTCGATTGACGGCGTCGTCGGCCGTGCAGACCTGACCGACGGCAAAAAGGGCGGAAGGCTTTGACCGGCCCCGAACGAAACGAACATGATCGGAGCGAGACACGCGCCGCACGGCTGCCGCCGCGCATCGAACGGCGCGTGCATATCGCCCGTGTGCTGATCGCCTGGCAGGTTTTCTGGACCGCTCTCTGGCCGACGGCCGCGCTTGCCGGCATTTTTGTCGTCCTGTCGCTGTTCGACGTCTTTGCCCTTTTGCCGCTGCCGCTTCACTGGGCCATTCTGGCTGGCTTCGGCGCGCTGCTGGTCTGGGCCTTGTGGTGCGGCTTTCGCGGCTTCAGGTGGCCGACCCGGGCCGACGCCTTTCGGCATCTCGAAAAGACCTCCGGTCTGACCCATTCGCCGCTCTCGGCCTATGAGGATGTCGCGGCGGAGTCGACCGGCGACCCGGCCTTGTGGACGGCGCATCGGCACTGGGTGATCGGCCGGTTGCGCAAGCTCCGCCTCGGCCTGCCGCAATCGGCACTGGCCACACGCGACCCGCGCGCGCTGCGCGCCGCCGTGCTGCTGCTGCTGGTGGTCGCCGTCGTCGGCACGGGCCCCGGCCGCATCGATCGCATCGCCGCCGCCCTGCTGCCGGGTACCGGCACGGCGACACAGGCTAGCATCGAGGCATGGATCACCCCGCCCGCCTATACCGCCAGGCCGCCTGTCTATCTCGATCGCCGCGGCGACGAAACGCCCGCAACGCAGGTTGCGATCGATGCGCCGCAGGGCAGCATGCTGTCATTGCGCGTTCACGGCCTGCGGAACGCGCCGGTTCTTGAAAGCCACGACGGCAGCTCAAGGGAAAAACCCGAGGCGCTGAATACGCTCAGCGAAGGCAACCATGCCATCGACGTTGTCCTGACCGAGACGACCGACCTCGCATTGACCGAGGGCGGCCGCATGATCCGCAACTGGCATGTCGAGGTGACGCCGGATGCCGCGCCACAGATCGAGTGGGGCGAACCGATGGCGCAATCGGCATCCGGTGCGCTGCGCTTCGTCTACAAGGTATCCGACGATTACGGCGTTGCCGGCGCCGAGGCACGCATCGAACTCGACCTCGACGCCAATGCCGATTCCGAAGACGCCCGGCCGGCCGCCGAGCCCCGGGTGACGGCACCGCATGTCCAGCTGCCCTTGACCACCTTGCGCCCGCGCGAGGCGGAGGGCGAAACCTATATGGACCTGACGCCGCATCCCTGGGCCGGACTGCCCGTGACGATCACGCTTGCAGCGCGCGACGACGCCGGACAGGAAGGCCTGGCCGCGCCGGTCGAGACGCATCTGCCGGCCCGCACATTCGTCGACCCGCTGGCAAGCGCCATCATCGAGCAGCGCCGTCGGCTTGCACTCGACCCCCGCGCTGGAGCGAGCGTTGCGCGCTTTATCGACAATTTCACCCAGGATGCCGATCGCTATATCGAGGACACGGTCGTCTATCTCGCGCTGCGCGCCGCCTATTGGCGGTTGACGGAAGCGCGGCGCGACGCCGATCTGACAGGCATTTTCGACCTTCTCTGGTCGGTCGCCCTGCGGCTCGAGAACGGCGATCTTTCGCTGGCCGAACGCGACCTGCGCGAGGCGCAGAAGGCATTGGCCGACGCGCTGAGCCAGGGTGCGAGCGAAAGCGAAATCGCACGCTTGATGTCGGAGCTGAAGGATGCTTTCAACCGCTACATGGACGCCCTGACGGCCGAACAGGGACCGATGCCCGACATGCCCGAATTCAGCGATGCCTTCTCGGATGCACAGACGGTCGAACGACGGCAACTTGAGGAAATGCTCAACGCCATCGGAGAACTCGCGCAAAGCGGCGCGCGCGATCAGGCGCAGGCCATGCTTCAGCAGCTCCAGGCGATCCTCGAAAATCTGCAGATGCCCGGACAGACCGGGCCGATGGGTCCGGGCGAAGCGGCCATGGCGCAGGCCATCGACCAGATGGGCGAGATGATCGCCAGGCAGCGCGACCTGATGGACCAGACTTTCAGCGCCATGCAGCACGGCACGGAAGAGCATGGCGGCGAGGGCGAGACGCCCGGCGCCGGCCTGCCGGGCCCGGTGCCGCAGGAAAGCGGGGAGGGATCGGCCCCATCGCTCGAGGCACTGGCCGATGCACAACAGAGGTTGCGCGACGAGCTGGGCGAGATTCTGCGGCGGCTGGGCGAAGGCGGTGCCGAGATTCCGGCAGCGCTCGGCAATGCCGAACGGTCGATGCAGGATGCCGAGGAGCGGCTGGGCGACGGCCGCGCCGACCGCGCCACAGGCGCGCAGGGACAGGCGATCGACGAAATGCGCGCCGGCGCACAAGCCATGGCCGACCAGTTGATGCAGGGAATGGCGGGACGACAGGAGGGCCGGGGACGCGGCCAGTCGCGTACCGATCCATTCGGACGGCCGATGCCGCAGTCGGGACCAAACCAGGGGGCAGACGTCACCGTGCCCGACAAGATCGACATGCAGCGCGCCCGGGAGATCCTCGAGGAACTGCGCCGACGCGCCGGCGAACTCGGACGTTCGCGCATCGAACTCGAATATCTCGATCGCCTGCTGCAGCGCTTCTAGGCGGCGTTGTCCAGGACCGAGGCGACGCGAAGAACCAGCTCGTCAAGCGTGAACGGCTTCAGCAGGATATCGTGGATGATCGCCTCGAGCCCGTGCGCGCGCTCTCGCTGATCGGAATAACCCGTCATCAGCATGATGCGCAGCGCCGGCGCATCGCGCGATGCGGCAAGCGCCAGCGACACACCGTCCATGACCGGCATCAGAATGTCGGTGAGCAGGAGATCATGAGGCCGTCCGTCGGCGCGTGCGCGCGACAGTGCTTCAAGCGCCGCGCTGCCGTCACCGGCACCGTCGACCGCGTGACCGGCCCCCTTGAGCGCACGCATGACGAATGTCCTGACATCCGGCTCGTCTTCAGCGACAAGAATACGGGCCATCGTCATGTCTCCAGATAGCCGACAAACGGCAGTTGACGCCAGGCGTGAGCGGCGTCCATCCCGTAGCCGACCACAAAGCGGTCGGGACAATCGAAACCGACGAAATCGGCAGTGATCTCGACCGCCAGCTTTCCAGGTTTGCGCAGCAGGACGCAACTCCTGACCTTTTGCGCGCCGCGCGACACCATCAGGTCGCGCGCATAGGCAAGCGTCCGGCCGGATTCCAGGATATCGTCGACGATCAGGACATCGCGGCCGGCAATGTCGACCTCCGTGTCGCGGATGATGCGCACCTCGCCGAGCGACTGCGTCCCGGTGCCGTAGCTCGACAGGCTGATGAAATCCACATCCGGTGTCATGCCCGCCTCGTGGAGTGCGCGCAGCAGATCGGCGGCGAAGATGAAACTACCCTTGAGAATCGGAATGATCAGCGGCTGCGGCACCATCGATGCCGCTATTTCCGCCGCCAGACCGCGAACGCGCTCGCCGATTTCCGCCGCCGAATAGAGAACGGGGATGGAGGCGCCATGCGGCGCGGGCCCGTTCAAGCGTCTATTCCGCGTCAGGCGCGGCAGCATCCGGCGCGGCGGCGTCTTCCTCTTCGCGGACGAAACGAATCTCGATATCGCGCGCCTCGACCGGCGGACTTGACAGACGCGTCATGAAGCTTGCCGCTTCGTCGGCCGGCAATTCCGGTTGCCCGAGCGCAAATGTCCAGTGATAGAGTTCCTTCTGATCGCCATCACGCAGCCCGACGCGCAGACGCGGCAGCGCAATGGCCTTGCCGCTGACATTGACGACCTCGCCGGTGACAGCCAGAACCGGCAGGCCCTGTTCTTCCTGCCGCTCGTATCCGACATTGCGAAATTCGAGGCCACGCAGATTGACCGGGGCGCCGACCGCCGCATAGACATGGGTCGTCGCCGGCCAGACGGATGCAATATCGGCCCGCCACTGATAGCCACCCATCAAAGTTCCGCCGACAAAGAGTGCCAGCGCCGCCCAGCCGGCCGCATTGAGTGCCTTGCCACGGCGCATCGAAGCCGCGCGCCGCACCTGCGCCCGGAACCGGTTGCCGATATCGGCCGTCCGGGAAACCGCAACCGGCGCGTCGGCGAAGACCACATCGTCATCGTCGGATGCCGGCTTGTCGGCAGGCGGCGAGCCGTCCGCCACCGGGCCGGTCGTCGGTTTCTCGCCAAAAATCTTCTTGCGTGTGGCAGCCGCCGTGAAGGCCGGTGCCGCAGGAGGTGCGGCCGGCGGCGCCTCGACCGCAGATTCGACCGTGGACGGGGCCGCATCGAGATCGGCCGGCGGGGCCTGATGCCAGCTTTGACCGCATTTTGCACAACGCACTTTCCGTCCCGCCGGCGCAAAGGAGGAGGCCTCCACCGGGTATCGCGTCGAGCAGGATGGACAGGTAATGATCATCCGGGACATTCGGTTTGGCGTTGATGACAACAGGGGCCGAAACGGAGCCGGGCCCGCCCGGCCGCGATCCGCATTTCCACAAGCCTATTCAAAGCCGCCCCGTGGTTAAAGCCGCGTTAAGAAGACCACGCCAGATAGCTGAAATGCCCGGCGACAAGCCATTTTTCACCGGACCGCTCTGCATGGGCAGGTTTTTTCCATGATACCGTCGCTGCCATGATTCGCTTCGAGAATGTGGGCATGCGCTACGGCATGGGGCCGGAGGTGCTGCGCGATGTGAGTTTTCACCTCGCGCCGGCATCCTTTCACTTTCTGACCGGGCCGTCCGGTGCCGGCAAGACATCGCTGCTGAAGCTGATGTTTCTGGCAACGCGGCCCTCGCGCGGGCTGATCACGATGTTCGGCAAGGACATCGCGACACTGCCCCGCGCCGAATTGCCGCCACTACGCCGGCGTATCGGCGTGGTCTTCCAGGAATTCCGCCTGCTCGATCATCTGACAACCTACGAGAATGTGGCCTTGCCGCTTAAAATCCAGGGCCGGGCCGAAGAGAGCTACCGGCCGGATGTCGAGGAACTGCTTGCCTGGGTCGGCCTCGGCGACCGCCTGAGCGCCAGGCCGCCAACCCTTTCGGGCGGCGAGAAGCAGCGCGCCGCGATCGCCCGCGCGGTTGTCGCCCAGCCCGACCTGCTGCTGGCCGACGAACCGACCGGCAATGTCGATCCCGAGATGGGCCAGCGCCTGCTGCGTCTGTTCATCGAACTCAATCGTCTCGGCACATCGGTGCTGATCGCGACCCATGATCGGGCGCTGGTTGAGGCCGCCGGCGCGCCGGAACTGGTCCTGCACAAGGGAGGGCTGACCGTCCGTGGCTGATGCACCTCGCCCCCCTGATCCGGCCCCCACCTTTCACAGCGAACGGCGCGGCGCCGGTGCAGCGCTGGCAGGCCTTCTGGTCGAGACCCGAAGCGTGATGCCGGCTGCCGGTGCGACAGGGATATCCCTCGTGCTCGTCATCGCGGCCATGTGCTTCCTGGCCAGCCTCGCGCTCGGTGCCGCACTTTCGGTGGACCGCGTCGCCAGCGACTGGACCAGCGATCTGTCGGGTGCGCTGACCGTGCAGATCAAACCTTCGCCCGACACGGCACCCGAGGAACAGGTCGACGCCGTGATGCTGCTGCTGGACCGGACGCCCGGCATCCTGTCGGCGAGAGCCCTGTCGCGCGCCGACACAGAGGCCTTGCTCGAACCATGGCTCGGAACGGGGAACGTGACCCCCGATCTGCCCCTGCCCCGGCTGATCGATATTCGAGTCGATGCGGCGGCACCGCCCGATCTCGAAGCGCTTTCGCGCAATATCGCCGCCGCAGCCCCCGGCGCAACGCTCGACACGCACCACCAGTGGCGCGCCGAACTGCGTCGCGCCGCCCGCGCCGCAACCTTCCTCGCCTATGGAATTCTTGTCGCTGTTGCGGCAACAACCATCGCCATCGTGACCTTTGCGACCAGGGCCGGGCTTTCGGCAAACCGCGAAGTGGTCGAAGTGCTGCATCTGATCGGTGCACGCGACCGCTTCATCGCCGCCGAAGTCCAGCGGCATTTTCTGCATCTGGGCTTTCGCGGCGGGCTGATCGGCCTGGCCCTGTCGGTTGCGACCTTCCTGCTGCTCAACGTCACGAACGGCGGCAATGGGTTGTTCATGGTGCCCATATCGGGCCTCCGGCCGGAGCACTATCCGGTCCTCGCGGCCGTGCCGTTTGCGGCGGCGGCCGTCGCCGTCCTGACCGCCCGGATAACAGTCATGCGCAGCCTCGAGCGGATGCTCTGACCCCCGCGTCCGCCGGGATTTGGGCCCTGACCATCCTATGCGGCAACCGGGCCGGCTGTGCTAGGCTTGAGCAAAACCGGAAGGCCGGGGACGGCCGCCGGGTATCGAAGCATGATGGCGCGATCGATGGAGATGAACGCGGACATGACGGCGGACGGGACGCGACGACAGGGCCCCGGCAAGCGCATCGCCCGGATCGCGGCGGGTCTCGCGGCGCTGCTGGCTGTTGCCTATGCCGGCGGCTTCTTTCTCTTCACCGCCGAACTCCACCGCACGCCGCCAGCCGACGTTCCGGTGGCCGACGGCATCGTCGCCCTGACCGGCGGCCCGGACCGCATCACCGTTGCCTACCGGCTCCTCGATCAAGGCAAGGGGACGCGGCTGCTGATCACCGGCGTCCATCCCGACGTGACACCTGTATCGCTGAAGAACATCGTGCCGGGCGATGCGGCCAAGTTTGACTGCTGTGTCGATCTCGGCCGCATGGCCGAGAACACGATCGGCAATGCCGCCGAAACCGCCGACTGGGTCCGCAGGAACGACTATCGCTCGATCATCCTGGTGACCAGCACCTATCACCTGCCCCGCGCGCGGCTTGAACTGCACCGCGCGATGCCGAGCGTCGAGATCGTGTCCTATCCGGTCTTCCAGGACACGTTGCATCTTGACGGCTGGTGGGCCTATCCGGGCACCACGCGACTGCTCGTTTCCGAATATACCAAATATCTGCTCACGCTGACCTATCGCCAGCCATCAATCTCGTCCTGAGCATCCTCCCGCATAAGGATTCCGCCCGTGCTCTGGCTCCGTTCCGCCGCCTTCAATGTCACATTCTACGCAATGTCGGTTGTCGCCGTGATCGGCGCGACGCCGGCCTTCATGCTGCCGCGACGCTGCACGCGTGCGGCGATCCGGTGGTGGTCGCGCACGACGCTCCACCTGCTGCGTCTTCTGGCCGGCACAAGTTACGAGATACGGGGAAAGCTGCCCGAGGGCGCCGTCCTGGTCGCTTCCAAGCATCAGTCGATGTGGGACACGATCGCGATGACCGCCATCCTCGACTGTCCGGCCATGGTGCTGAAGCGCGAGCTGCTCTGGATTCCCTTTTACGGCTGGTACGCGCAGAAAGCGCGCATGATTGCCATCGATCGCGGCGCCGGCTCGCAGGCGATTCGCCGCCTGATCGCCCAGGGCAAGGCAGCGCTGGCCGAAAGACGCCCGATCGTGATTTTCCCTGAAGGCACGCGCAGCGCACCGGGGAGCAAGCTCGACTACAAGCCCGGCGTCGCCGCGCTCTACCGGCAACTCGACGTGCCCTGTATCCCGGCCGCGGTCAATTCCGGCCTCTTCTGGGGCCGCCGGGGATTTCTTCGACATCCCGGCACCATCGTCATCGAGTTCCTCGAGCCGATCCCGGCCGGTCTCGATCGCAAGAGCTTCATGACAACGCTGGAAGGCCGCATCGAACAGGCCGCCGCCCGCCTTGCCGCCGAGGCGGCGCCTCGGACCGGGGCTGTGGAAAAAGGCGCATAGCTGCACGCCTGAAACCGGGGAAAACCGGAATTTATCCGGTTTTTCAATATCTTCTGCCATGCTGATCTGTGGATTACTCAGGACAAAGCAAGAACATTGATTTGCGCCCGAGCCGCGCCTAGGCTGCCCCCATGAAGAGCATTGCCGAACAGATCTGGGACATGAAATACCGCCTCCGCGCCGGGGACGGAACGCCGCTCGACCAGACGGTCGAGGACACATGGACCCGCGTCGCCCGCGCGCTGGCCGCCGCCGAGGCGCCGGAGGCACGCGATGCCTGGACCGCCCGCTTTCGCGACGCGCTGGCGGGGTTCCGCTTCCTGCCGGCCGGCCGCATTCTGGCCGGCGCCGGCACGGGCCGCGACGTGACGCTCTTCAACTGCTTCGTGATGGGCGAAATCCCCGACACCATGGCCGGCATTTTCGAGAATCTGAAGGAAGCCGCGCTGACCATGCAGCAGGGCGGCGGCATCGGCTACGATTTCTCGACGCTGCGCCCGAAAGGCGCGCCGGTTAAGGGCGTTGGCGCGGATGCGTCAGGCCCCCTCTCCTTCATGGATGTCTGGGACGCGATGTGCCGCACCATCATGTCGGCCGGTTCGCGGCGCGGCGCGATGATGGCGACGATGCGTTGCGACCATCCCGACATCGAGGCCTTCATCGAGGCAAAGCAGGCCCCCGGCCGACTGACCATGTTCAATCTCTCGGTGCTGGTCAGCGACGCCTTCATGGCGGCGGTGAAGGTGGATGCCGACTGGAACCTCGTCTTCGGCGGCACCGTCTACAAGACGCTGAAGGCGCGCGCACTCTGGGACAAGATCATCGCCGCGACCTTTGCCTATGCCGAGCCGGGCGTGATCTTCATCGACCGTATCAATGCGCGCAACAATCTCTATTACGCCGAGACGATCCGCGCGACCAACCCCTGCGGCGAGCAGCCGCTGCCACCCTATGGCGCCTGTCTGCTCGGCTCGATCAATCTTGCTGCGCTCGTGAAGGAGCCTTTCAGCGACGCGGCGCATATCGACGAAACCGAGCTTGCCGATCTCGTCCAGGTCGCGGTGCGGGCGATGGACAATGTGATCGACGTCTCGCGCTTTCCGCTGCCCGAACAGCGTCACGAGGCACAGGCCAAGCGCCGCATCGGCCTCGGCGTGACGGGCCTGGCCGACGCGTTGATCATGTGCCGCGCGCGCTACGGCTCGGAGGCGTCGCTGAAACTGATGCGTGCCTGGATGAAAGCCCTCTCACGCGCCGCTTATCTTGCCTCGGTCGACATCGCAAAGGAAAAGGGGCCCTTCCCGCTTTTCGTCGCCGACGCCTATCTCGCCGGCGAGACCGTTTCGGCACTCGACAAGGATGTGCGCGACGCCGTCGCGAAACACGGTATCCGGAACGCGCTGGTCACCTCGATCGCGCCGACCGGCACGATTTCACTTTTCGCCGGCAACGTCTCGTCGGGCATCGAACCCGTTTTCGCCTACAGCTACACGCGCAAGGTGCTGCTGCCCGACGGCACGCGGCGCGAGGAACGCGTGCAGGACCACGCGGTCGAGAAGTTCCATGAGATTTTCGGCGCCGAAGCGGCACTGCCGGACTATTTCGTCAACGCGCAGGAACTTGCGCCGGCCGATCACATCGCCGTGCAGGCCGCCGCGCAGGATTATGTCGACAGCTCGATCTCGAAGACGATCAACGTGCCGGCCGATATTTCCTTCGATGCGTTCAAGGACATCTACACCACCGCCTATGAGAAGGGCCTGAAAGGCTGCACGACCTATCGCCCGAGCGAGGTGCGCGGCTCGGTCCTGTCGATCGACGAGGCGCCGAAGCCTGCCGCGGAAGAAACCGCGCAGCCGGCATTGCCGCTGGCCGCGCCCGCCACGCATGAAATCTACGAGAAGGATGGCGTCGTCTACATGTCGAAGCCGCTGGAGCGCGAGACGGTGCTGCCGGGCTTCACCTACAAGCTGCAATGGCCCGAAAGCGACCACGCGATCTACATCACCATCAACGATATCATGCAGGACGGTAGGCGGCGCCCCTTCGAGATTTTCATCAACTCGAAGAACATGGAGCACTACGCCTGGACGGTGGCGCTGACGCGCATGATCTCGGCCGTCTTCCGCCGTGGCGGCGACGTGACTTTCGTGGTCGAGGAATTGAAGGCCGTGTTCGATCCGCGCGGCGGCTCATGGATGAAGGGCCGCTATGTGCCGAGCCTCTTGGCCGCCATCGGCGAGGTGATCGAACAGCACATGATCGACACCGGCTTCATCGCCGCAAAGGACGGCCGCCCGGTGACCGAAGCCCTGCGCGCGGTCGCCGGCGAGCGCCCGCCGGGCGAAGGCGGCGATCCGACGGTGACACGCCTCAAGGGCTGCCCGCGCTGCGGCGAACGCGGCATGGTGCAGCAGGAAGGCTGCGAAACCTGCACCGCCTGCGGCTTTTCGAAATGCAGTTGAGATACCTGTGTCAGTGCGCGGCTTCATCCATCATATCGATCTGACGGTGCAAGACCCCTGGGCCTCGGCCTGGTTCTACGACGCCGTGCTTGGCTATATGGGCTATCGCCGCTTGCGCGAGGACGAACGCGGCTTCGACTGGGAACACACGGGTGCGTCCGACCGCCTGCCAAGTGTCGGCATCTTCAAGGCCGAGGGGCCGAACGCCGACCACCTCCACGACCGCTATTCGCCGGGCCTGCATCACATCGCCTGGATCGCCGAGAGCCGCCACGACGTCGACCGGCTGCATGCGCTGCTGATCGATATCGGCGCGACCGTTCTCGATCCGCCGGCCGACTATCCCGAATATGGCGATGGCTACTATGCGGTGATGTTCGCCGATCCCGATGGGCTGAAACTCGAATTCGTCTATGAGCCGCGCGAGATGCCCGGCCTTTCGCATATCTGATGGCGGCACCTCTTCCCGTTTCCAACGCCGAGGCCCGGCGCCTCTTCCTCGAGCGCCACGCGTTGAGCGCGGCGGCATCACCCGACTTCTGCGCCGACCGCACGCTGGCCCTGGTCAAGCATCTGGGCTTCGTGCAGCTCGATTCGATCAACACCGTCGAGCGCGCCCATCACCTGATCCTCTATTCGCGTGCACCGGGATACCGCCGCGAGCATCTGGCCGATCTTCATCACGAGCGCCGCGACCTCTTCGAGCATTGGACTCATGATGCTTCGCTGATCCCGATGGAATTCTACCCGCATTGGCGGCATCGCTTCGCGGCGGCGAAGAAGCGGATCGAGGAGAATCCGCGCTGGCAGGAGCGTATCGGCCCCGACGGCGAAAAGACGATCCGCAATGTCCGCACCCGCATCCGCCGCGAGGGGCCTGTCATGGCGCGCGACTTCGAGGACAAGGGCAAGGGTTCCTGGTGGGGCTGGGGCCCGTCCAAGACCGCGCTCGAAACATTGTGGCGCACCGGCGAACTCGCCATCGCCCGCCGCGACGGCTTCGAGAAAGTCTATGATCTCGCCGAACGCGTGATCCCGGACGATGTACGGCGCGAACGCCCGAGCCTTGCGGCATCGACCGACTTTCTCTGCCGGGAGGCTCTGGCCCGCCTCGGCTTCGCAACACCGCAGGAAATTGCCGCCTTCTGGAAGCTGGTCCCGATAGAGCACGCAAAGGTGTGGGCCGCCAAAGCGCTGAAGCGCGGCGACGTTATCGAAGTGAGCATCGACGACATGACCGGCGAGCGGCGCAAGGCGCTCGCGCTGGCCGACATCGAGGCGCATATCGCCGCGGCGCCGGAACCGCAGGCGGCGATGCGCTTCCTCTCGCCTTTCGATCCGGCGATCCGCGACCGCGCGCGGGCGCTGCGCCTCTTCGGTTTCGACTATCGCATCGAGGTCTTCGTGCCGGAGAAGAAACGCCGCTACGGCTATTATGTGCTGCCGTTGCTTGAGGGCGACCGGTTCATCGGCCGCGCCGACGTGAAGGCGCACCGCGCCGAGGGAAGACTGGAAATGAAGGGTTTCTGGAGCGAGCCCGGTGTCAAGCTGACGAAGACACGCGAAGCCGGCATCCGCCGCGCCCTGAGGGAGCTTGCCCGCTTCACCGGGACGCCGCAGATCGATGCAGACGCTGCGCTACGGCGTGCCAGAGCCGGCTGAGATTCTCGTCAGGCGCTCCGGCCTCGTCGAGATGGCGCACCGTGCTTTCGAGATAGTCCGGATTGCGGCCGGAGCGCCCCTCGCCCTCGGCGATCAGTCGCACCTGTTCCTCGAACGGCAGCTGCCCGGCATATTGTCCATGGCTACGGTCGACGACAAAGCAGAGCGCCGCGACCTTGCGGGTCTTGCCGATCAGCTCGACCGGCTTGACGACATCCTTGTAGACCAGAGTCACCTGTTCACGGGCCTGCAGATAGCGCCGCGTTTCTTCGGCCCGCGCGGCGTCAACGCGGAACGCCACGCCGCGACAGGCACCGCCCGCGTCGAGCCCGAAGACGAGGCCGGGCTTTTCGGGCGTCCCGCGATGAACATGACTGTAGACGCAGAAGGACCGATGATACCCCCTGAGCAACGCCGGATACCGCTCTTCATGCTCGAAACCTGGCCGCCACATCAGCGACCCGTATCCAAAGACCCACAAATCCTGCATGCTGGCGGCACTCCCTCGCGCAGCCACACTCTAGAAGCAAGATGACAGAACCGACAACCGACATGGGGCCGCCCCGCCCCCGCCGCTGGCACATATATGCGCCGACGATCGCCATCGCTGTGCTTGTTGCGCTTTATGCCGTCTACTGGACGGCCGTCTCGCGCGAGGTGCGCGGCGCATTGGAGATTTTCGCGACGAATCCCGGGCATGGCCTCGTCGTCGGCTGGCAGGAACTTTCGCTGGGCGGCTTTCCCTACCGGATCGAAGCGCGTTTTTCGTCCCCCACCGCCAGCGCGCCGACAACGCCGGAAGCCTGGTCATGGAAGGGAGAGGCGGCCGAAATTGCGTTGCTCCCGCACAATCTGCGCCACCTCATCGTCAATCTGAGGGGCACGCAGGAATTGCGCTATCGCGACCCGTCGGCACCCCGGATCGAGAATGCAATGTTCGCCACAATGAAGGGCGCATGGGCCAGCTATGTCGAGGTGCCCGGCGCGTCGTTCGGCCGCCTTGCCGTAGACGTCGAGAACGTCGAGGCGCGCCACGAAAGAGGCAATCCGGGCAGCGTCGAGACGCTCGACGCGGGCCGGTTGCAGCTTCATATGCGACCAGCCCCCACCGGCACGCCCGATCTCGATATCGCCTTGCAGGCCGACGTCGTCACGCTGGGTCTGACCCGGAGCATTCGCGCACTCGGCCCCGATATTGCGCGGATCATGATACAGGCGCGGGCGCGCAACCTGCCGCCCGTGGAACGCATGAGCGCCGTCGAACTGTTTGAGCAGTGGCGCGCCGTCGGCGGCACCCTGGCCGTCTCCGATCTGATCGTTCAATGGGGACCGCTCGACATGACGGCGAGCGGCGAAATGGCGCTCGATGAAGAGAATCGTCCACAAGGACGCTTCGATACCGAGATCGCCGATTTCGAAGGCCTGCTCGAGGCAATGGTACGCGAAGGTCTGGTGCGCGAGCGTGACGCACGCGTCGCATTGGCTGGTCTCGTGCTGGTCTCGCAGCTTCAGGGAAGTGAGCCGGGGCGCGTGCGCGTGCCGGTCAGCATGAACGAAGGCCGGCTCTATCTCGGTCCGCTGGCTGTCGCAGACCTCTCGCCGCTCTACTGATCGGCCGTGCCGTCGGGCTTCGTATGCGTCGGATTGCGGCCGAAATTCGGCATCGGAGAATCCTGTCCCGCATCGATGATCGAACGGCGGATGGCGCGGGTGCGCGTGAAGAGGTCGAACAGCACGTCGCCGTCGCCCCAGCGGATCGCCCGCTGCAGAGCGGTCAGATCCTCGGAGAAGCGCGCCAACATCTCGAGAATCGGTTCCCGGTTGTTGAGGCAGACATCGCGCCACATCGTCGGATCGGAGGCCGCCAGTCGCGTGAAGTCCCGGAAACCGGACGCCGAATACTTGATGACCTCGGATTGCGTCACCGTTTCGAGATCGCTTGCCGTTCCGACGATGTTGTAGGCAATGATATGGGGCAGATGGCTCACGATCGCGAGGACCAGATCGTGATGTCGTGGCTCCATGATGTCGACATTCGAGCCGCAGGCCGTCCAGAATGCGCTCAGTTTTTCAAGCGCCCCGGCATCGGTTCCGGGAACCGGTGTCAGAATGCACCAGCGGCCATCGAACAACTCGGCGAAGCCGGCGTCAGGCCCGGACTCTTCCGTGCCCGCGATCGGATGACCGGGAATGAAGTGGATACCGTCCGGAATATGCGGGCCGACATCGCGCACGACCGCGACCTTGACCGAGCCGACATCGGTGACGATGGCGCCTTTCTTGAGCGCCGGTTCGATCTCGGCGGCAACCGCCGAAAGCGCACCGACCGGCGTGCAGATGACGACAAGATCGGCGTCCTTTGCCGACGCGGCGGCAGTCTCATGCGCGCTGTCGATGAATCCGAGCTCCAGCGCCCGCGCGCGCGTCGCCGCCGACCGCGCATGGCCCGCGATATGACCGGCGAGGCCTCGACGCTTCATCGCATGGCCGAGCGAACCGCCGATCAGGCCGAGGCCGATCAGCGCCACGCGCCCGAAATGGGGTTCGGCGCCGCTCATGCTGCGCCTCCCTTGCGGCTCATGAATTCGGCAAGCGCGGCAACAACCAGCCGGTTAGCCTCCTCGGTGCCCACGGAGAGACGCAGGTGGTTCGGCAACCCGTAGGATGTCATCTGGCGCAGGATCAGGCCGCGCCGCATCAGAAAGATGTCAGCATCGCCGGCACGGCGGCCCGGCTCGTCGGGGAAGCCGATCAACAGAAAATTTGCAACACTCGGCGCAACGACAAGATCGAGCTTGCCGATTTCTTCCGCCAACCAGGCGAGCCACCTGTCGTTATGCGCACGCGCGTCATCGACATGGCCGGTGTCGCGCATCGCGGCGACGCCGGCCTTCAACGCCGGGATCGACACATTGAACGGACCGCGGATGCGGTTAATGACATCGGCAACATGCGCCGGGGCATACATCCAGCCGAGCCGAAGCGCCGCAAGCCCATAGATCTTCGAAAAAGTCCGCGTCATCACGACATTTTCGAACGTGGCAACAAGTTCGATCCCGGCTTCATAATCGTTGCGGCTGACATATTCGCTATAGGCCGCATCAAGCACCAGCAGAATGTCGGGGCGCAGTCCGGCATGAAGGCGGCGCACCTCGTCGGACGGCAGATAGCTGCCGGTCGGATTGTTGGGATTGGCGATGAACACGATCCGGGTGCGCGGCGTGACTGCAGCAAGGATCGCATCGACATCGGTGCGCAGATTCCGCTCTTTCACCTGGATGCAGGTCGCACCGGCCGCCTTGGTGACGATCGGATAGACGAGAAACCCGTGCTCCGTCGCGATCGCCTGGTCGCCTTCACCCAGATAGGCTTGCGCAAGGAGGTGCAACAGTTCGTCGGAACCTGCGCCGCAGACGATGCGCTCTGCGTTGAGTCCGTATCGCGAAGCGATCGCCCCGCGCAATTCGTCTGCGCCGCCATCCGGATAAAGTGCCATGCTTTCGGCAGCGGCAAGAAAGGCCTCGCGCGCGCGGGGACTCGGGCCGAGCGGTGTCTCGTTCGCGGACAACTTGAAAATCTTGCCGGCACCGGTCGCGCTGGCGCGACCACCAACATACGGTTCGATGTCGAGAATGCCGGGCTGCGGCGTCGGGCGTGTCATGATCCTACCCGCCGTCAGTCTCGCGATGCAGCGGATTGGCATAGCCGCCAATCACACGTGCCGCCGCAACCGCATCATCTGAAAGCGCGGCAAGCCGCGGATCGTCCGTACCGACAAATCCCTGCACCGCAAGAAGACTCGCATAAGTTGCCGAACCGTCAGCCATCTGTGCATGGTCAACCCGCATGCTGTCGAAACCCGCGGCTTTCGCCAGCGCCACGGCGCGTCCTTCGCTGACGTTCTCCGTGGTCAGAAGCACCAGAAGGCTCGTATCGTCGCCGGTTTCTTCGAAATCGGCCTGCGTCACCACATAGGCGCGCATCTGGTCGTCGTCTCGTCCGACTTCGACGAACGGCAACCGCGCCACAACACGCAATCCGAGCTGATCGTTGATGGCAAGTGACACCCACCAGTCACCGCCCGCATGACTGCCGGGCTCCGGCAGGATGCCGACCGCCGACCGATCATGGCCGAGCCGCCGCAACATGTCGCGCGCAGTTCCATGCAGCTCCATCGGGGTCGATGAGCCGTAATAGCTTCGCGCCAGATCCCAGTATCCGAGCGCATAGTCGTCCCCGCCGCCGAACACCTCGACCCGGAAAGGTCCTTGTATACGTGTCATGGCCGCAATGATCTCGCGCCACAGCCGGAAGACGACACGCAAAGGCAGATCACCCCGATGCCGCGCCGCCAACCGTCGCAGAACCTCCGCCTCGCGGCCGGGCCGGAAGGCGATGAAACTGCCCTCGCCGGCCGCGCTGGCCTCGCGCGCCTTGGCTTCCGCGACCTCGACGACAAGCTCCGTCCGCTTCATCAGCAGGTCGTGAACGGCATCGTCGATTGCGTCGATCTCCTTGCGGACATCGGCAAGCGCTTTCTCAGGGCTGGTCGTCTCGATCGTCATGCGCGTCTCTCGGCGGGGAAGCCCCTCGCGGCGGGGCCCCTTTCCCCCGACCCGCAAGAGCGGTATTCATACGGGCCAAACCCGCTAAAATCAAAGAAAACATTGACATTTTGGGGGGTGCATCTCTAGCTATGCACCCTCGCCCAGAGGGGTCCAGAGAACCACTCAGGGGCAAAAGACGGCGCAGAGGCGCGATGAACACGATCGACAGTGCTGGGGACGGGCAGCGTCCGGACTACGGCGGTGGCAGGGTCGCGGCGCAGAGCGCCACGGTAACCTTCGGCGCCGACGAACCGCTTGCGCTCGATTCCGGCGTCAGCCTCAGCCCGTTCACCATTGCCTACGAGACCTATGGCACGCTGAATGCCGACAAATCGAATGTCGTGCTGATCTGCCATGCATTGACGGGCGACCAGTATGCAGCCAGCACCCATCCGGTCACCGGCAAGGCGGGCTGGTGGCCCCACATGGTGGGACCGGGCCTGCCCATCGACACCGATCGGTTTTTTGTCGTCTGCCCCAATGTCATTGGCGGCTGCATGGGCACGACGGGTCCGCGCGATATCGATCCGGCGACCGGCCGGCCTTACGGGCTCAATTTCCCGGTGATCACCATCGGCGACATGGTGCGTGCCCAGGCGACGCTGCTGGATCGGCTCGGCATTCGCGACCTTTTCTGCGTCATTGGCGGCTCGATGGGCGGCATGCAGGTGCTGCAATGGGCGGCTGCCTATCCCGATCGTGTCTTTTCGGCCATCCCGATCGCCACGGCCGCCCGCCACTCGGCCCAGAACATTGCGTTCCACGAAGTCGGCCGCCAGGCGATCATGGCTGACCCCGAATGGAAGCAGGGTGCCTATCTGATTGAAGGCACGAGCCCGGCCAAGGGGCTCGCCGTCGCGCGCATGGCGGCGCATATCACCTATCTTTCGGAGACCGCTTTGCATCGCAAATTCGGCCGCAATCTGCAGGATCGCGACAGCATCACCTATGGTTTCGACGCTGATTTCCAGATCGAATCCTATCTGCGCCATCAGGGCTCGACTTTCGTCGACCGCTTCGATGCCAACTCCTATCTCTACATCACGCGTGCGATGGATTATTTCGATCTTGCCGACGATTTCGGCGGCGTTCTCGCCAATGCATTCCGGGGCACCAGAGCGCGTTTCTGTGTCGTCTCGTTCACCAGCGACTGGCTGTTCCCGACTTCGGACAACAGACAGATCGTTCACGCCCTCAACGCTGTCGCAGCCAATGTAAGCTTTGTCGAAATCAGGACCGACAAGGGTCATGATGCTTTCCTGCTCGACGAGCCTGAAATGTTTGCAACGCTGCGTGGTTTCATCGACAGCGCCGCTCGAACGCGAGGGCTCGCGCAATGAACCATGGCAACGGCTATTCGACGGGCCGCGTCGACCTTGATCTCATCGCCCAGATGATTGCGCCCGGAAGTCGCGTGCTCGATGTCGGTTGCGGCGACGGCGAGTTGCTTGAACTTCTTTCAAGCAAGAAGAATGTCGACGGACGCGGCGTGGAACTGAGCCAGGAAGGTGTCAACGCCTGCGTGGCTCGGGGTCTGTCCGTGGTACAGGGCGACGCCGATACTGACCTTGCCGACTATCCGGACGACGCATTCGACTACGTCATTCTGAGCCAGACCATTCAGGCAACACGCAATCCTCGGGAAGTCCTGCATGCGATGAAGCGCATCGGACGACATGTCATCGTGTCATTCCCGAACTTCGGCCATTGGCGCGTGCGTCTGCAGCTACTTCTCAGCGGCCGCATGCCCGAAACGCCTTCCCTGGGCTACTTCTGGTATGACACACCCAATATCCATCTTTGCACGCTACTCGACTTCACGAAGCTCTGCGACGATCTGGGCCTGAAGATCGAGGATTCGGTCATCGTAACGGGAAAGACGGTGCGCCGATTGTCGCGCCCCGGCGTTATTGCCAACCTGCTGGCCGGAGACGCCGTTTTTCTGCTCTCCCGGCACGACGCCCGCGCGCTCTAGCGATTGTCAAAAGAACTGGTCGATCGCGCAGGCGCCGGAAGCGGCGCAAGCGCCCGAACGCGCTGGGCAACTTTTTGTGCCACCGGCAAGGGCGTCGCCGCATAGATCTGTTTTGTCGCCTCTACCAGAATGACGCCTGAAAAGCGGGACCAGAGCATATGTCCGGCACGCTCCCAGGCCCCCGCGGAGCGCAGCAGCGGCCGCCAGTCGAAAGGCGGAACAAACAGCGCGACCTCCCAGGTGGACGGACTGAACATCGACTCGCGCAGAAGTTGCGTCAGTTGCCCACGCGAAAATGGCTGTCCGTGGCCGAACGGCGTCGCTTCGCGCCGTGCCCACAAGCCACGCCGGTTCGGCACGACGATCAGCAGGCGCCCGCCAGGCGCCAGCACACGCCAGATTTGCCTCAACATCACCCGCATCGCTTCGCTGGCCTCAAGTCCATGAACCACCAGAACGCGATCCATGCTTTCATCTTCAAGCGGCAATTCCCTCTCATCGACCAGACCGGTCAAGGATTTGCCCTCGGACGGCCAGTGCAGCACGCCCTGACGGGCCGGCATCAGGCCGACCACGCGCTGCGCATTGCCGCCGATCACACCCAGATAGGGCGTTGCAAATCCGAAACCCATCACATTCAGGCCACGCAATTCGGGCCATATGGCCTCGATGCGGCGGCCGATATGGCGCTGGGCAACCTGGCCGAGCGGCTGCCCGTAAAAATTTCGAAGGTCGATCACATCCATTGGCATGAGGCTAAGCCTATCAGATCCCCGTTACTGGTGACGACGGGTTCACGTTGGAGCCTGGTCGCACTAGGCTAGGAGCACAATCGGTCGACAACGGCAATATTGTCACGTGAGAACGGAAATTGCCCGCAGGCGCGGCCGAAACGGAAATGAGAGAGGCAAAATGACCGGGCTTCAAATTCACCAGTTCCCGTGCCTGAGCGACAATTACGGCTATCTTGTGCATGAGCCCTCCAGCGGCGCCACGGCAACAATCGATACCCCCGAGGTCGAGCCTATTCTACGGGCACTTGCCGACAGGGGTTGGTCGCTGACGCATATCCTCAACACGCATCATCACTTCGATCATGCCGGCGGCAACGCCGCCCTGAAAGAGGCGACGGGCTGTGTCGTCATAGGTCCAAGAGGCGAAAGGGACCTCATTCCCGGGATCGACCGCGCCGTGGGCGACGGCGACATCGTCGAATTGGGCAACGCCCGGGCACGCGTTATCGAGGTACCCGGACACACGCGCGGTCATATCGCCTACAGCTTTGCCGACGACAGGATCGCCTTTGTCGGTGATACGCTCTTCGCGCTCGGATGCGGGAGATTGTTCGAGGGGACGCCGCAACAGATGTGGACATCGCTCAACAAACTGATGCTTCTGCCCGATGACACCATCGTCTATTGTGCCCACGAATACACCCAGTCGAACGCGCGCTTTGCACTCAGCGTTGAACCTCGGAACGCGGCGCTCGTCGCGCGCGCCAGAGAAATCGACGAGAAGCGTGCACGCGGCGAATGGACGGTGCCAACCACCATCGGACTCGAAAAGGCCACCAACCCCTTTCTGCGCGCAGCAAGCCCCGATCTGCGTTCAACGATCGGAATGAGGGACGCATCGGACGTCGATGTGTTCGCTGAAACACGCCGGCGCAAGGACAGCTTCTGAAATGGACCACACCGGCGCAGCGCTGACGGCGGACGAGATCATCGCGCTACTGAAACTCGAGCCCCATCCCGAAGGCGGGTATTTCACCGAAACCTTCCGCGATGCGGCGGACGATCGCCGCGCACATTCGACGGCTATTTACTATCTTCTGAAGTCGGGACAGCGGTCGCATTGGCATCGTGTCGATGCGGCGGAGGTCTGGCACTGGTACGCGGGCGGGGCCCTGTCGCTTTCGATCAGCGAAGACGGACGGGCACCGGAGACGCTGACCCTCGGCCCCGATCTCGCCAGGGGTCAGAGACCGCAACTGGTCGTTCCGCAGGGCCATTGGCAGGCCGCAGAGCCACTGGGTGCCTTCACGCTGGTCGGTTGCACCGTTGCCCCCGGCTTCGAATTCTCGGGTTTCGAGATGGCGCCGCCCGACTGGGTGGCGGGCCGCTGACTGCCGCTTTTGCCGGACCTGTGGCCCGTTTGCGCTGGCCCATCCCCCAGCCTGGGCTAGAATTCGCTCGGGGCCGGCGAACCGGGGCGGGGGCATGAAACGCATATCGATAGCGGTGGTGGCGACGCTGACGCTGTTGCTGACGGCACCCGGCACAGCGGCGGCCCAAGGCACCTGCCCAACCGATCCGGCCTACGCGGCGGCAACCCGCGTTGTGACGGTACCGACCGAGAACGGGCCCGCTTTCGGCACGATGCAGTATCCGCAGACCGTGCCGCTCGGCCCGAGGGAAGTCGCCCTGACCTTCGATGACGGCCCGCATCCCGACAACACGATACGCATCCTCGACATTCTCGATCGTCATTGCATCAAGGCCACTTTTTTCATGGTCGGCTATTATGCGGACAAGCACCCAGAAATCGTGCGCGAAGTGGCGGCACGCGGACACATCATCGGCACCCACACATGGCTACACCCCAACAGCCTTCGTCAACTTTCGGCAGCACAGGCGAAACGAGAGATTCGTCGTGGGTTCGAGGCCGTAGAGGCAGCGCTTGCAGATGCGCCGGCCCAGGATCGCGACCGTCTGGCACCATTCTTTCGTTTTCCCGGCCTCAATGACAGCCCGGCGCTCATCCACTGGCTGGGCGAACGCCACGTCGCCACATTCTCCTGCGAGTTCGGTGCCGACGATTGGAAACCGATCGGTTCAGTGGAGGTGCGGCGCCGCGCCATACGCAACATCGCCTCGGTCGGACGCGGCATCCTGATCCTGCACGACACCAAGCCGCGCACGGCAGACATGCTGTCGGCGTTCATCGTCACGATGCGCGAACAAGGCTACAGCTTCGTCCAGCTCGCAGCAGAGACCGGGAGCCTTGCGCGCGCCGCCTCGGTACCGGACGCTCTCCTGACAGCCGCGGCCCCTCCGTCTGTCGCCGGCACGCAGCAGGCGGACATGACCACAGAACCTTCGCTTGAGCCCGATTCCTTCCTTCGCTAGGGTTTTCCGATGATGAAACGACCGACAGCGCAACGGATAACGCGCCGGACAGCCCTCGCGCTTTCCGCAGGCGCAGGTGTCCTGCTCGCCGCCCCCTCGCTGCTGCGCGCCGACGCGCCGCACAAGCGGGCGCTGAGGATGCAGAGCCTGAACTCCGGCGAGAAGCTCGACATCGTCTACTGGGCCGACGGTGACTATCTTCCGGAAGCGATCAGGCGCGTCGACTGGTTCCTGCGCGACCTGCGCGAGAACAAGTCGGCTCCGACCGACCCACGTCTGCTTGATCTCCTCTGGGAAATCGACAGCCATACCCGCTCGAAAAACCCCATCTTCACGATGTCGGGATATCGTACGGAGCGGACGAACGCCTGGCTTGACGCACGCGGAAACGGCGTCGACCCGGGAAGTTTTCACATGCGCGGGATGGCCGTGGACATCACGCAGGATTTTCATGACCCGGAAGAGGTCTACCGCGTGGCAAAAAAACTCGGCCGCGGTGGCGCCGGCTTCTACCCCACAAAGACGCCCTATGCGCATGTCGATGTCGGGCCAGTCGACGCATGGGTCTATCCAACGCCGGGCCGGCCGGGCCGCGATGAAGAGTATGACGCGCAGATCGCGGCCAAGGCGCAGGAAAGCTGACAGGCCGCGGCAACCCGGGCTGCCATGCCTATCCGGCGATGAATTGGGCGCCGTTGGCTGTGATCGTGGCACCGGTAACAAAGCTGGCCTTTTCATCTGCCAGAAACGTCACGCAATGCGCGATTTCCTCCGCCTTGCCGAGACGCCCGACAGGAATGGTGGCGATGATACCATCGAGCACTTTTTCCGGCACAGCGGCGACCATGTCCGTGTCGATATAGCCCGGCGCAATGCAGTTGACCGTGACACCCTTCCGCGCCACCTCCTGCGCCAGCGCCTTGGTGAACCCGATGACACCAGCTTTCGCGGCCGAGTAGTTGGTCTGCCCCATCTGACCTTTCTGACCATTGATCGACGAGATATTGATGATGCGCCCGAAGCCGCGCTCACGCATGCCGTTGATGAGGGGTTGGCACATGTTGAACATCGAATCGAGATCGACGCTCATGACTTCGCGCCACTGTGCGGGCGTCATCTTGTGCAGCATCCCGTCACGCGTGATGCCGGCATTGTTGACCAGCACGTCGACAGGACCGAGCGCCGCTTCGACTTCGGCAATGCCCTTCACGCAAGCGTCATAATCGCCGACATTCCATTTGAAGGCCTTGATACCCGTATCTTTTGTGAAGGCGGCAGCCGCCTGGTCATTGCCAGCATAGTTGGCGGCAACCTCGTAACCGGCCGCCTTGAGTGCCAATGAAATGGCATGGCCGATACCACGCGTGCCGCCGGTAACCAGTGCAACTTTCTTCGTCATGTCGATTCCCAATCGTCAAATCAGATCACATCGCAGGCAGAAATGGCTTGATCCATCAGTCGCGCGCAATGCACATGGCAATACCCATGCCGCCGCCGATACACAGCGTCGCGAGCCCCTTCTTCGCGTCCCGCTTCTCCATTTCGTGCAGCAACGTCACGAGCACCCGCGCACCCGAAGCACCGATCGGATGACCGATGGCAATCGCGCCGCCATTGACGTTGACCTTGGAGACGTCCCAGCCGAGATCCTTGTTGACGGCGAGTGCCTGCGCGGCAAATGCCTCGTTGGCCTCGATCAGGTCGAGATCATCGGGCGACCAGCCGGCCTGCTTCAATGCGGCACGCGATGCCGGGATCGGCCCGGTACCCATCACAGATGGGTCGACGCCTGCCTGTGCCCAGGAAACGATCCGCCCCAGCACCTTGCGGCCCTCTTTCTGCGCGCGCGCAGCGCTCATCAGCACCACCGCGGCGGCGCCGTCATTGATGCCCGAAGCATTGGCTGCCGTGACGGAACCGCCCTCTTTCTGAAAGGCCGGCTTCAATCCCTTGATACCCTCGAGCGTGACGCCGGATTTGATATATTCGTCGGTATCGACCACCGTGTCGCCCTTGCGGCCCTTGATGGTGACGGGCGCAATCTCGTCCTTGAATCTACCGGCCTTCTGCGCCGCTTCGGCCTTGTTCTGCGAAGCGACGGCAAAGGCATCCTGTTCCTCGCGCGTGATCTGCCACCGCGCGGCGACATTCTCGGCGGTTTGCCCCATGTGGTAGCCGTTGAAGGCGTCCCAGAGCCCGTCCTTGATCATCGTGTCTGCAAAGTCGAGCGCACCCATTTTCTGCCCGGCGCGCAGATAGGCCGAGTGCTGCGCCTGACTCATGCTTTCCTGCCCACCGGCCACAACGATCTCGCTGTCGCCATTGATGATCGCCTGAAAGCCAAGCGCCACCGCGCGCAGACCCGAGCCGCAGAGCTGGTTGACGCTCCATGCCGGCACCTCCACGGGCAGGCCCGCATTGATGGCGGCCTGACGGGCCGGGTTCTGCCCCTGCCCGGCCTGCAAAATCTGGCCCAGAATGACCTCGGAAACCTCTGCCCTGTCGATGCCGGCGCGTTCGATCGCTGCCGACACGGCGATCCGGCCGAGTTCGTGGGCCGGCAGAGCGGACAACGAGCCGTTAAAGGCGCCAACCGGCGTGCGGGCCGCGCCGACAATCACCACCTCAGTACCGGATTTGCTCATTGTTGGCTCCCTCAACCTCTGCTGGACAAAAGATAGGCCTCGAACCCGGACCGGCGGCAGGCATGTTCGCCGGCGACAACGGGATCGTCGAATTCTGTGCATCGCAATGCGGGGCTTGCGCAGCGCAACAATACCGCGTCACAATACTAAAAGACAGGGGGTCAGGGGCCTCGGCGGCGCCTTGCGGCGGCTGTCCGGGATAAAAACAGCTCCGGCGCAACAACACATAAGCAAGAGAGTGGAAACCGTGGCCAAAAAGACTTCATCCACGGACGATGACGTCATCGTCATCAAGAAATACGCCAACCGGCGCCTCTACAATACGGCGACATCGAGCTATGTGACGCTGGAGCATCTCTGCGAGATGGTCAAGCAAAGCAAGGAGTTCGTCGTCCGCGACGCCAAGACGGGCGAAGATATTACCCGCTCGGTGCTGACTCAGATCATTTTCGAGGAAGAGGGCAAGGGGCAGAACCTGTTGCCGATCAACTTCCTTCGACAGCTGATCCGGTTCTATGGTGACAGCCTGCAGAGTTATATCCCGTCCTATCTGGAAATGAGCATGAACAGCTTTTCCAGGGAACAGGAGAAGCTGCGTAATCGGCTTGTCGGTGCACTGGGCGGCCGGGAGAGACTGGGTCAGTTCGAGGATCAGATTCGCCAGAATCTCGAAGTATTCGACAATGCGATGAAGATGTTCTCGCCGTTCGGCCGCGGCAGCGCGGAACGCGAGGCAAAGGCCCCCTCAAAATCGGAAAAGTCGGCCGAAAAAGACGGTGGCAGGGAAAACGACCTCGAAGAGTTGAAACGCCAGATCGCCCTCATGCAGGCGCAGCTCGAAGCCCTTTCGAAGAAATAACCCCCGACGACGCCAGCCGGGCTGGCAGCGACAGGATCGGTTCGCCCAGATAGAAGCCCTGCAGATATTCGACACCGAAATCGCGCAGCATCGCGACTTCCTCGGCATTGCTGACCCACTCCGCCACCGTCGGCAGGTTGAAATTGTGGGCAAGATCCACAAGCGTCCTGACAAAGAACTGATTGTCGGGATTGTTGACCAGATCAATCACGAAGGAACCGTCGATCTTGACCAGGTCGACATCGAGCGTCTTGAGATTGCGGAACGACGTATAGCCCGCACCAAAATCGTCGATGGCAATCTGGCAACCGAGATCCCGGAATCCCGCAACAAAGTCTGTCAGTTCCTCGATCTCATGGATGGCTACCGTTTCGGTGATTTCGATGGTCAACCGCTCGGCAAGGCTCGTATCTGCATGGAGATGCGAGGCGAGCGTATCGCGCCACAGCCGGTCTCCGATTGTACGGCCCGAAATATTGAGCGACAGGTTGACGTCGGCCCGATCGCACAGGGTCTCGACGGCAAGCTCCATGACACGGTAGTCGAGGAGCCCGATCAGACCCAGCTTCTCGGCCACCGGAACGAAATGCCCCGCTGGAACAATCGTCCCGTCGGGCCGCTCCATGCGCACGAGACACTCATGCATGGCCGGTACGCCGCTATGGGCATCGACAATCGGCTGGTAGGCAATGCGAATACGCCGATCGTTGAGAGCCGTGATCAGCTCGTCGGCGACATTGATGTTGCGCAGACGTGTCTTGTCGCGCTCGCGTGACGGCGTGTAGATCGCATGCGAGTTGCGCAACTTCTGCTTGGCCGATACCAGCGCCTCCTCGGCCCGCGCAAGTGCCTGATCGACACTCGACGCGTGACCCGGAAGTGCGATCGATCCGGCAGAAACTGTGACCGCAACGGGTCCCCGCGTCGTCACAACGACTTCATCGCGCACTTCGGCGAGCAGCCTCGCGCAGACATCGTTTAGGCGTTCCTCGCCGCAATTGTTGAGGACCAGACCGAACTTGTTGCCGGCATACCGGCCGAGGGAATCGCCGCGGCGCGCCATGCGCGAAAGACGTTCGCCGACACAGACGATCACTTCGTCGGCGACATCGAAACCGAACGCATCGTTGATGAGGGCAAGATTGTCGACGGCAAACAGCAGGAAGGCCGCGTTCTGCCGTCCACGTTGTGCAGCAACCAGCGCCTCGCCCAGCGCTTCCTTCAAACGGACGCGATTGAGCAGACCGGTCAGTTCGTCATAGGTCGAGAGCTTCACCAGTTGCGCTTCGCGATGGTGCCGTTCGTCGATTGCCCGCATGATGCCAACTGCATAATCCGGTGACCCGTCCGCGCCACGATACCATCGGCCGCGATCCTCTATCCAGCGCAACCCGCCGAAATCGTCGCGGAACTGATACTCGAGTTCGTAAGGTACCCCTTGGCCAGGCTCGCTCTCTCGCGCAAGGCAGATACGTTCGTAGCGGCTCGGCCCGTCCATGACGATCCGCGCCACGAAATCACGATGGTTTGCAATCGACGGGAGATCGGCAATGCCAAAAAGAAGTCCGGCCTGCGAACCCCAGTCGAGCCGGTCATCGCCGATTGTCCAGCGATAGACCACGTCGCCGACAGCCATCACGGCGCATATCGACAGATCGTCGCGCAGCGCCCCGTTACTTCCGAGGTCTGACACTCGATCGACTCTGCGCGCATCCTGCGTCTTCGAGTCCACAACACCACTCCGCCGTACTCGGTCGCCCGGTTGATCCGGACATCGTCGTCTCAGCGGCGCCCTTCTGAACGCCGGCAAAATCGATATTCGCGCAGCGCGAGTTAAGACTTCGAGAAGCGTTTTAACGACTAAACCTTTAAATAATCTGGTTAACTCGACGATTCTGTTTCGTTTCGGCGCACCCTGTCTCTCCCCGCGGTGCGAATCTCGTGGCAGACTTCTTGCTGCGTTGAGAGGTGTCCGCAATTCCCGCTTTCGCAAGGCCGGCGGGGAACGTGGTGATGGGGATACCTTGCAGAAAGAAACCGCCGGATGCCGAAAATCGCGCGCATGGAAAGATCGCAGATGATGCTGCCGGCGCCGCGCCGGCAGGCAGAGGCGGCGTCGCATCCGCAAGACCGTGACAGCGCCGCGCGATTGCCCGAGCCTGGCATGTCGCGGCAGTCTCACGCAGCCCTCGGCCGCCCGCCGCTCGGCATGACGCGGCCGGTTGCCGGTTTTCTCGCACAATATGTCGACCAGCACTGGCACTGGCCTTATTCGCCCGCCCGCAAGCAGGAAAAGCGGCAACGCGCGACGACCGCCTATATCGACGCCGACATGTTGCCGGACATGCTGACCGAGGCCCTGCGCCTGCCGAAGCTCGAACGCAAGCTCTGAGCGTCAGCCACCCCGTGTTGCAAGAATGAGCGATTGAAGGTCGGCGATTGCGCGCTCGATACGCGTCAGACGACTGTCGATATCCGCAAGCTTTTTCTCCAGCGCCGCATCTCCCGCGGACACGTGGCCGGGCATGGGCGTGGCCACCCCGGCCCGATTGACGACCTCCGCGGCCGGCGCCTCGAGCAGGCGCGCCAGCATCGCCACCTGATTAGGCGTTACCTCGCGCTGATCCTTCCAGATCTCGTCGACGTCCCGGCGTGAAAGGCCAAGCGCTGCGGCGACGTCGTCGCGTGTGCGGCCCGTCACCTTCAGCCTTTCATCGAACCATTGCTGATCGAAGAAGAGCGCCATCGCAATCAGCGCCCCTTGAATTCGGGTGCGCGCTTCTCGAGGAAGCTGCGCACGCCCTCGCGATGGTCTTCCGTCTCGAACAGTCGTCCCAGCGTTCCGCTGACCCAACTGCCGATTTCGCGCAGATCGCCATAGCAGGTGCGACGCAGACCGTCCTTCATGAAACGAAGCGCCAGCGGCGCGTTGACGGCAATCCGGTCGGCAAGCGCCAGCGCGCTTTCCATCAGCCGGTCATGCGGCACGACTTCGCTGACAAGCCCGATGCGCAGCGCTTCCGGCGCATCGATGATATCGCCGGTAAAGAGCAGTTCCGATGCCTTGGCCGGCCCGACAATGGCCGGCAGGCGCCACAATCCGCCGACATCCGAAATCAAACCCCGCTTGATGAAGATTTCGCCGAATTTCGCCTGCTCCGACGCGATGCGCATATCGGCAAACAGCGTCAGCTCCATGCCCCAGCCAACGGCAGCACCGTTGACAGCGGCGATCACCGGTCTGTCGCACTCGAGAACAGCCACGGCGGCTGGCGTCGGTTCGGGCCGGACCGCGGTCAGGCGCGCAATGCTCTGGTCACGCTGCTCGCCAGTCATCATTTCCTTGACATCTTCGCCGGAACAGAAGGCAGGGTCGCTGCCGGTCACGACGACGCAGCGCACTTCGGGATCGGCAGATGCGGCACGAAAGGCCGCCTCGACCTCGTCATAGGCGCGGCGATTGAGCGCGTTGCGCCGTTCCGGCCGGTTGAGGGTCACGACCGCGACATGATCGCGAACTTCATAGAGAATGCAGGTAAAGTCTGCCGGCGCAATCCGCTCTGCCCTCGCCATCCGGATTCCTCCCCGATTTTCATCTGCTTCCGTTATCTACTTGAATTCGCCCAGTGCGTCGGCACCGGCATCGCCAAGCTTCGAGCCGCCATCGCAATCGACGATCGTGCCCGTGATGTATTTCGCATTGTCGGTGGAAAGGAAAAGCGCGGTATCGGCGATGTCTGTCTTGCTGCCATAATCGCGCAGCGCGATGCGTGACTTGATGGCCTTCTCCATCTCAGGCGTCGGCGCGAGCCGCGCCATGCCTTCCGTATCGGCGATGGGCCCGGGGGAAATCGCATTGACGCGGACGCCTGCAGGACCCCACTCCATGGCGAGACATTTGGTCAGCATGTTGATGCCGGCCTTGGCTGCGCAGACATGGGCCTGGAAGAGTGAAGGATTGACCGCCTGCGGTGCCGTGATGGAGATCAGCGAGGCGCCAGGCCTGTTGAGAAACTGGAAGGAAGCGCGCAGCACATTGAAGGTCCCGATCAGATCGATATCGACGACAGTCTTGAAGCCATTGGACGACATGCCCAGCGCCGGTGCCACAAAATTTCCTGCAGCACCGGAGATCACGATGTCGAAATTGCCCAACCGCTGCTGCGCCTGCTTCATCGCGGTTTCGACCGAATTGAAATCGCGCACATCGGCCGCCATGCCGATTGCTTCGAAACCTTCATCCGTTATCGTCTTTGCGGCGGCCGCGATCTTTTCATGGTTGCGGCTGATAAGGGCGATTTTGGCGCCAGCCCGCGCAAAATGCTGCGCAATGCCCAGATTGATGCCGCTGGAGGCGCCGGCAACGAATGCCGTCTTGCCTGCGAGGACTTTTTCCTTGAACGCGTTTTGCATCGGGGGTCTCCGTCATTTCGCCATCACTTGCGCCGCATCAAGCCCGTAATTGACCCTTCCCGCAAGCCTGCGCACAATTTGTAGCGGCTTCGGCAACGCTCTAGACTGGCGCTCCGGAAGGCTTTCCGCAACGGAAGGCCCGAACATGCGGCATAGCAGGAAGTTTGCAACATCATGGCATTCGTGAAGGGCTTCGGCATATTGGCGATCGCCGTCCTGCTCATCATGTCGATGAGCTATTGGGCGGCCGGCAAGGCACGGCCCGCGCTTGACGAAACGGCACGCGCAAAGCTGACGACACAGGGTGTCGCCCACAGCTTCATCGAATTGCCCGGTGGAACCGTCCACTATCGGCTGGAGGGCCGCGAGGACGCGCCGCTGGTCGTGCTCATCCACGGTTTTTCGACGCCCTCTTTCGTCTGGAACGACCATATCGCACCGTTGACCGATGCCGGTTACCGGGTGCTTGCCTACGACAATTTCGGACGCGGGCTCTCGGACCGGCCCGGAACCGTCTACGACGCCGATCTCTTCGATCGGCAACTGGACGAACTGCTCGATGCGCTGGCAATCAATCGTCGCGTCGATCTGGTCGGCTACTCGATGGGCGGCGCGATTGCGACCGTTTTTGCCGCACGCCACCCCGAGCGCGTTCGCTCGCTGACACTGATTGCGCCCGCCGGGCTTGGCGTTGCCGGCAACCGCAATCTGGAATTGCTGCGCCGACCCCTGATCGGCGACTGGATCATGCGCCTGTTCGACGCCCGGCTGTTCTATAATGCAGCTGCCGAAGAGGCGAAAAGCGCGCCCAACCCGGGTGCCTTTCTGGCCGATTTCAATCGCCAGCTCGAGTATCGCGGCTATGGCGATGCCCTGCTCTCGACCATGCGGCACTATCCGCTCGGAGCCGCACGTGAAGCTTTCGCGACAGCAGGCCGCTCGCCACGGCCGGTGCTTGTGATCTGGGGCGAGGCCGACGAGGTGGTCCCCTTCGCCCATGCGACGCAACTGCTCGAACTGATGCCGCAAGCTCAGCTTCGCTCCTATCCCGGTGTCGGCCACAACATCACATTCGCCGAGCCACCGCTTGTTTCCCGCCTGCTGACCGATTTCCTGACTGCCCAGAGCGCACGCGTGACGTCGGGCGGTGCGGCCGGCAAGCCGCGTGGACCGCTCGCCCGCATGGAGGCGCGCCAATGCGCCAGCTGCGGACCCGGCGACGGCGAAGCCGGCGAGCCGACGCTGCCCTGAAAGATCCGCCAAAGGAAGCGCAACCGACGTGATTGAACCGTTCGCTCAGGAACTGGCCTGGCGGCCGCCACATGAGGCCTTTCATGCCTTTGCGCACGAGGCATTCGCGCTGTATCTCGACAGCGCAACAGCGGGGCCCGGCCGCGATCCTGACCTGCACGGCCGCTGGAGCTTCATCGCCACCGATCCGGTCGACAGTCTGACAACACGCATTGCAGGCGACCCCGCACCCTTCGCCGCGCTGAAGGAGAGACTCGCAGCGCTGCCACCCTTGGCGGTCCACCCTGGCCTGCCGCCCTTCATCGGCGGCGCAGCAGGCTTTTTCGGCTATGGCCTCGGCCGGACACTGGAACATCTGCCGCCGGAAGTCGCACCCTTTGCCATCGACGATCAGCAACTGCCCGACATGGCAGTTGGCTTCTACGATACGGTACTGGCCTTCGACATGATCGAGCGCCGGGTCTGGATCGTGTCGACCGGAGCGGTGGAACGGACCGCCCGCCTGCGCGCCCGTTTCGAGACGGCGGACCCCTTGCCGCAGCCGTCGCACTTTGCGCCGGCCGCGATTGCATCGAATTTCACCCGCGCCGGATACGAACAGGCGGTTGCAAGGGTCATCGACTACATCCATGCCGGGGATATCTTTCAGGCCAATCTTTCGCAGCGCTTCGAATCTCGTCTCTCGGAAGGCGACACGCCCTATGCGCTCTATCTGCGTCTGCGCGCGGCCAGCCCCGCGCCTTTTGGCGCTTTCTTCAATTTCGGTGAAGGCGCGATCCTTTCTTCCTCACCCGAGCGCTTTCTCGCCTGTCGCGGCGGCGCGGTCGAAACCCGGCCGATCAAGGGCACACGACCGCGCGGGAAATCCCCCGATGAAGACAGGCGCCTTGCCGCGGAATTGCTGGCATCCGAAAAGGACCGCGCCGAAAACGTCATGATCGTCGACCTGCTGCGAAACGATATTTCGCGGGTCTGCGCCGACGGCTCGGTGACCGTCGAAAAGCTTTGCGCGCTGGAGAGTTTCGCCAATGTCCATCATCTGGTCTCGACCGTCCGCGGGAGACTTCGGCCGGAAGCGACGGCCGCCGATCTGCTGGCCGCCTGCTTTCCCGGCGGATCGGTCACCGGCGCACCGAAACGCCGAGCCATGGAAATCATCGCCGAACTCGAGCCGACCACGCGCGGTGCCTATTGTGGCGCGATCGGCTATCTGGGCGCAGATGGTGCGATGGACACCGCCATCGCCATCCGCACCATGGTCGTGAAGCAGGAACGCATCACATTTCAGGCAGGCGGCGGCATTGTTGCCGATTCCGATCCCGCCACCGAATATGAGGAAACGCTGGCCAAGGCCCGCGACATGCGCCATGTGCTCGAAGGGACGGTCGCCGCCGCCATGCCGGCTGTCGGCGGCGTGACGGCATGATCCTCGTCATCGACAATTTCGACAGTTTCGTTCACAACCTCGCCCGCTATGTCGGCGAGCTGGGCCATGAACGCCAGACCATCCGCACCGACGCCATCACGGTCGAGGCAGCGCTGGGACTGCACCCGCAGGCGATCGTCCTGTCGCCGGGCCCTTGCGGGCCGGACAAGGCCGGGATTTCGGTGCCGCTGGTCGAGGCTGCCGCCCAACACGGCATTCCGCTGCTCGGCGTCTGCCTTGGCCACCAGGCCATTGCCGCAGCATTTGGCGGCCGCGTCCTGCGCGCCGCAAGGCCGGTCCATGGCAAGCCCGCACGCATCGCACATGACGGGATGGGGATATTTGACGGCTTGCCAAGCCCGTTCACGGCGGCACGCTATCATTCGCTGATTGCCGAATTGCCGGCGGATGGCGCCCTGCGTGCGACGGCTTTCGCGGAAGATGGCACGCTGATGGCGCTGGCGCATGAAACCCTGCCGATCTTCGGCGTGCAGTTTCACCCAGAGTCGGTGTTGACCGAGCACGGCCATGCCTTGCTGGCCAATTTCCTGGCCCTGGCCGGCGCCGGACGACGCGCGAGGGAGTCCGCATGATCGTCTGGTTCAATGGCGAACTTGTCCCCGCCACCGAAGCCCGGATCGACCCGACCGATCGCGGTTTCCTGTTGGGGGACGGTATTTTCGAAACCATGCTCGTAAGGCGCGGCCGGACGGTTTTTCTCGATGCTCATATTCTGCGGCTGCAACGCGGCGCCGCTGCGATCGGTCTGGCGATACCGCTCGATCCGGCGCGGATTGCTGCGGCCTGCGCCGACTTGCTCGAAGCGAACGGACTGACCGACGCCCCGTGCGCCTCGCTGCGCCTGACGCTGACGCGCGGGCCTGGGCCGCGCGGCCTTGCCCTGCCGGCGAGCCCGGCACCAACGCTGATGATGACGGCCGCGCCGGCCGCAGCGGCACCGCCGGGCCTGTCGGCGATCGTGGCAACGCCGCGCCGGAACAATCGCTCGCCATCGGCAGCGTTGAAAGCAATTGCCTATCTCGACAATGTCCTGGCCAGGGAGGAGGCCCGCGCGCGCGGCGCCGAAGAAGCCCTGATGCTCGACAGTGACGGGCATCTCGCCTGCGCCAGCGCAGCCAACATCTTCCTCTGGGAACGCGGACGCCTTGTCACACCATCGACCGATTGCGGCATTCTGGCAGGAATAACCCGCGCCGCGGTCCTTGAACTGGCACCGGGCCTGGGCATCGAAACCGCGGAGGAGCGGATCGACACCGCGCGGCTGGCACAGATCGACGGCGCCTTTCTGACCAACAGTCTGATGGGCATCGTGCCGCTGACCCGGATCGACGGCAGGACGCTGCCGGAATATCCGGAGACTGCACGACTCGATGCCGCCTACGAGCTGCTGCTCGTTGCGGCGGAACGAAGCGGCTGAGCGCGGCTGCCATTAACCCTGCATCGAGTTGCAAACCCCCGAAAATTCAAGGCTTCTGGACTTTTTCCCGGAATGGCACGATGCTTTGGCGAGCAGCCACCCACAGCGAGGCGGGTCAGGCAGAAGCGGCCGGACATGGCCGGAACAACGCGGGGAGTTACGGCCATGGGCGGTTTTCTGGCTTTCATCGGAATGTTTACCTTCATCCTTCGCGAAGGCTCTTCGCTGATTTTCGCGGCGCTGATCTGGTATCTCTTCTGGGGTGGCTACGTCCCGACCCTCGACACCCCCGAACAGGCCTACAACCTCGCGGTCATGGCCGGTCTGATCGCGGTCATCTATCTGGCGATCCAGGCGCTGACGGTCGTGATGCAGCCGGTCGGACAGGAAACCCGCTATCTTTTCGACACACTGCTGTCGCTGGTGCCGCTGGCCATGATCGGCTATGCCGCCACGCAGCACATCAATGGCACGACCGAGCTTCCCTACCATCTGGTCGGCGTGCTCTGGCTCTTTGGTCTGGCAGCGGCGGCCGATGTGTTCATCAACACCTGGATCGGCCTGAAGCTCAACAAGCTGGCCAGCGATTTCGTGACGATGCGCTGACGATCGGGGCCGGCGGCCGATGTCGGCGGCAGATCATTTCTCGGCCAGCTACAGTGAGGCGTGCCGCCGCTTTCTGGACGCGGCGGGCGCCGCTGGCGCGGCCGTCCACAGCCACGAACATCCGCTGAAGGGCCCGGACGGCGGCATGCTGGCGACCGACATCGCCCGTATCGGTCCCGCCAATGCCCGCCGCATCCTCGGCATCGGCTCCGGCACGCATGGCGTCGAAGGCTATTGCGGTTCGGGCATCCAGACGGCGTTGCTTTCGGAGGGCTTTGCCCGCGACCTGCCGCCGGACACGGCGCTGGTGCTGATCCATGCGATCAACCCCTACGGCTTTGCCTGGGACCGCCGGGTCAACGAGGACAATGTCGATCTCAACCGCAATTTCCTCGATCACACCAGGCCGCACCCGAAAAATCCCGGCTATGAGGAACTTTTCGACGCCATCAACCCGCGCGATCTGACGCCCGAAACCATGGCCGAAAGCCGGGCCCGGATGAAGGCCTATGCGGCCGAACACGGGGCGGCGGCCATGCAGCATGCGCTGACGGCCGGACAATACGATCACCCGGGCGGCGTGCAATATGGCGGGCGCGAACCGGTCTGGTCGAACCGGACCCTGCGCGCGATCATCCGCGAAGAGATGGGCAAGGCCGAACGCATCGCCTTTCTCGACATGCATTCGGGCCTCGGGCCGCGGGGAGAGGGTGAGATCATCTGCACCGAGCCCGAATCGAGCAGCACGTTCAAGCGGATGCGGCGCTGGTGGGGCGACAGGGTGCGCTCGACAGTGGGCGGCGGCTCGCTGTCTTCCGATGTGCCCGGCTCGATCACGGTCTGCTTCGCCGAGGAACTGACGGGCCGCGAGGTGACGGCAGGCGGACTTGAATTCGGCACGGTGCCGATCGGCCAGGTGACGGTGGCGCTGCAGGCCGACAACTGGCTGCACCAGAATGGCGGGGCAAAAAATCCGCAGGCCGCGGCCATTTCGAAGCAGATTCGCGATGCCTTCTATGTCGATGAACGCGACTGGAAGGAAGCCGTGACCGCCGGCGCCCGCACGGCCTGTGGCGAGGCGCTGCAAGGTCTTGGCGCATAGCGCCTAATCCGTCAGACAGCCTTCGGCGCCCCGGTACTGCGCGCTGGCCCGGGCCAGCCGGAACATCGAGGCCGTGACCTCCTTTTTCGCCGGATCGACCCAGGCATCGGCCCGGTCGAAACCCGGCGGGTCGTCGCGCCGGCACTCCTCGAGCGTGCGGCCGGCCACGAAAATGCAGGAGCAGGCGGTTTTCGCAACGGCCCGCGCCACAACCTCGCCGTCGGCCGCCATCTGCCGCACCGGGCCGAGCGCGAGGCCGATCAGCACCGCAAGCACCACGGCCAGAACGATGAATTTGATCCTCATGCGCGCCCCCTTATGCTGGACAGAACTTCCGAGGAGTACCCGTCCGTGTCGAGCCTGTCCATGCATCGCGCTGTGGCGCTTGTCTGTCTGCTGGCCGCGCTGCTTGCGGCAAGCCCGCTGCGGGCCGAACTGGCCGCGCCGCTGCCACCGCAGCCCGAAGGCACGCCCTGGCCCGATGGCGGCTGGCCGCGCAACCCGACACCGCCCGCGCTCGAAGCCATATTCACCCGCATCCTTGGCGAAACCGAAGACCCGCATCTGGCCGGCATCCGCGCCCTGCTGGTGGTCAAGGACGGCCGGATCGCGGGTGAGGCCTATCGTGCCGGTTTCAGCGAGACGACACGCTTTCCCTCCTGGTCGATGGCCAAGAGCGTCGTCCATGCGCTGACCGGCATTCTGGCCGGAGAAGGCCGGCTCGACATCGGCGCCCCGGCGCCCGTGCCCGAATGGCAGCGGCACACCGAGGATCGCCGCGCCGCCATTACCGTCGAACATCTTCTGCGCATGCAGTCGGGTCTCAGCTTTGCCGAGGTCTATGACGATCCGTCGAAGTCCCATGTGTTGCAGATGCTGTTCGGCATCGGCCGCAAGGACATGGCGCATTACGCGGCAAGTCTGCGCCTGATCCACACGCCCGGCAGCCACTGGTCCTATTCGAGCGGCACCAGCAACATTCTGGCGCGCATCCTGAAGGAAGCCGCCGGCGCGCCGGACGCGGCCGCCATGAACGCCGTGATGCAGGAGAAACTGTTCCGCCCGATCGGCATCGAAAGCGCCGTGCCCGAATTCGACGCCGCCGGCACGTTTATCGGCTCGTCCTTCGTTCACATGACCGCACAGGACTGGGCCCGCTTCGGCTATCTCTATCTGCGCGACGGCAAATGGGGAACGGAACGCCTCTTGCCGGAAGGCTGGGCCGATCACGCCCGCCGCCCGGCCCGTCATTCGGGCGGGCGCTATGGCGCGCATTTCTGGCTCAATGCCGCCGATCCGGAAACCGGCCGGCCGGCGATTTCCGACCGGATCCCCGTCGACATGTTCATGGCGCGCGGCTTCGGCGCGCAACTGGTCATGATCCTGCCGTCGCGCGACATGGTGGTGGTGCTGCTGGGCGTGAATTACACGGCCGATCCCGAACCGCTGGTGGCGCTGGTCGCCGATATCATCGAGGCGGCGGGCAACCCCTGACGCTGCAAACGAAAACGCCGCCCCGAAGGGCGGCGTTCGAATTCCGTCAGAACCTGCAGAAGCTCAATCGGCTTTCGGCTTCAGGATCTGCTTGCCGCGATACATGCCCGACTTCAGATCGACATGATGCGGACGGTGCAGTTCGCCCGAATCCGGGTTCTCGACATAGGCCGGCTGCTTCAGCGCATCGGCCGAACGGCGCATGCCGCGCTTCGACGGGGTGGTTTTCCTCTTGGGGACGGCCATGACGTGTCGCTCCGATCGGGGCCCGGGGCCCGCGCCTCACAAAAAAGGCTTTGAAAACAAAACATTGGCCGCCCCGTCCTGGACACGCAGTCCATGGGGACGGCCTTTGGCGGGCCTTATACAGTGAAACCCGCGCGAAAGTCCATAAGCAGCCGAAAATCGCCGCGCCGGCGCCTCAATTGAGACGGATGACGGCGCATTCGTCGGCCGGCACTGCCGCGCGGGCACAGGCCGCCCGGGCCGCCGCCTCGTTGTCGAAGGCCCCCATGCGCACCCGGTGGACCGGCTCGCCGCCGACACTGGCACTGTCGATCGAAACGCGCTCGTTGCCCCGAAGGTCGGGCTCGCGGGCCAGGATATCGAAATAACGGCGGCTGGCGCGGTCGATCGAACTGTAGCTGCCGAGTTGCACATAGTAGCGGGCCGGCGCTGAAAGAGCGGCGGGCGCGGCCAGCGAGGCCGTGGTGATGGCGCCGCCCCGGCCCGGACGGGCCAACGGTCGCGGTGCCGCGGCCGCCAGCGAACCGGTAATCAGATCGGCATGCGGGTCCTGCCAGGCGACCTGCCTGAGCGGCGGACGCGGCAGCGGCGGACGGACCGCCGGTTGCGCGGCAACCACCGGAATTTCAATGGTTTTCTCGACCAGACGCGTCATCGCGCGCTGGTCGTAGCGCGCCGCGGCGTGCGGCTCGACGATGCCGCGTTCCTTCTGCACGACGAACAGCGCAATCAGAACCGCGCCGAGGATCAGCCAGAACCGGTCGCGATGAACCTTGTCGAACATGGGCAAGCCCCCCTTGCAGCCGTGCCGCCCCCGGAGGAGCGGCATGACGCAAAGTCTGCCTGCCTATGGTTAATCACCGTTTAAACCCGCCCCGGATTGGCACATGAATCCAAGACACACAGAAAAAATCAATTGATTTCAATGGCTTGAAATCAGGCTGCCAGCACGCTTTCGGCCTTGTGATAAGGCACGCCCAGCGCATCCGACACCGCCTGATAGGTCAGCTGGCCCTTGTGGACATTGAGCCCGGCCATCAGATGCGGATTGTCGGCCAGCGCCTTGCGATAGCCCTTGTCGGCCAGCGCCAGCGTGAAGGGCAGCGTCGCGTTGTTGAGCGCGAAGGTCGAGGTCCGCGCCACCGCGCCCGGCATGTTGGCGACGCAGTAGTGAACCACCTCGTGCTGGATATAGGTCGGATCGGCATGGGTGGTGGCATGCGAGGTCGCAAAGCAGCCGCCCTGATCGATCGCAATATCGACCAGCACCGAACCCTTTTTCATCCGCTTGACCATGTCCTCGGTGACGAGCTTGGGCGCCGCCGCGCCCGGCACCAGCACGGCGCCGATCACGAGATCCGCGCCCAGCACATGTTCCTCGATCGCATCGACGGTCGAATAGATCGTGTTGAGGCTCGGACCGAACTGCATGTCGAGCTCGTAGAGCCGGTGCAGGTTGATGTCGATGACGGTGACATGCGCCTCGAGCCCCATTGCCATGCGCGCCGCATTGGTGCCGGCAACGCCGCCGCCGAGAATGACGACCTTGCCCGCCGGCACGCCCGGCACGCCGCCCAGCAGCATGCCGCGCCCGCCCTGCGCGATCTCGAGGCAATGGGCACCGGCCTGGATCGACATGCGGCCGGCGACTTCCGACATCGGCGCCAGCAGCGGCAGGCCGCCATGGCGGTCGGTGACGGTCTCATAGGCAATCGCGACGCAACCGGATTCGATAAGACCGCGCGCCTGTTCGGGATCGGGCGCCAGATGCAGATAGGTGAAGAGGATCTGGCCTTCGCGCAGCATCTTCCATTCGGACGGCTGCGGCTCCTTGACCTTCACGATCATCTCGGCGGTGGCGAAGATTTCGGCCGCCGTATCGACGATCTTCGCCCCGGCCGCCTCGTATTGTGCATCGAACAGCCCGATGCCGTCGCCCGCGCCCTTCTGCACCAGCACTTCATGGCCGTGATGCACGGCCTCGCGCACGGCCGGCGGCGTCATGCCGACGCGATATTCATGGACCTTGATTTCCTTGGGAACGCCGATGCGCATGGGAGCCTCGCAGGGGGTGAGAGAACGCAAAAAGTGTAGACCTGCAAGCGGCCGACTCCAAGACGAGGCGGCGGCGCAATCGGCATCCTCTGTCGAGGATCGTAAACACCGGAGCATCCGGCGCCCCGCCGGCGAACCCGCCGGCAACCCCTTGCCGGCGTTGATAAAAGCGACTTGTCGGCGGCGGCGCTATCGGCGCCCGGCGACGCGGCGCCATCGGATTTTAAACAGCCGCCCGCTTCGTGCTAAAAGCCTCGGGCCATGACGCACCGCTTCGACGACGCCCTGAAATCCCGCCTGGCCGAACGGCTGGCCGCCTTCCCGCGCGAGACCCGGGAAAGCCCGCCCGGTCTGAAGCGGGCGGCCGTGGCCATCACCATCGTTCCTTATGCCGTACACGGAGAAAGCGCGGCACAGGCGGCCTTCCTGCTGACCAAGCGCGCGCCGCGCCTCAACAGCCATGGCGGCCAATGGGCGCTGCCCGGCGGCCGCATCGATGCCGGCGAGACCCCGGTCGAGGCCGCGCTGCGCGAACTGGAGGAAGAGGTGGCGCTGCGCCGCGGCACCTCGGAAGTCATTGGCATGCTTGACGATTATCCGACGCGCTCGGGCTATCTGATCACCCCGGTGGTGACCTGGGCCGAAGACATCAGCACGATGAAGGCCAATCCCGGTGAGGTCGCCTCGATCCATTCTTTCGCGCTCACCGAGCTGACACGCGAGGGCTCGCCGGAATTCCTGTCGATTGCCGAAAGCGCGCAGCCGGTGATCCGGCTCCATCTCGGCGATAGCCATGTCCATGCGCCGACGGCGGCCCTGCTCTTCCAGTTCGGCGAGGTGGCGCTCCGGGGACGGACGACCCGGGTCGCCCATCTCGAACAGCCGGTCTGGGCCTGGCGCTGAGCCTCAAGCGGCCTGGAACGGCAGACGAAAGCCGATGTTTTTCAAGGTCTTGGCGGGCCAGCGCGCCCACGCCTTTTCGTGGAAATAGAAGACCACCGTGTTGATGGCGGGCTCGATCAGCGCCACGCCGGCGGCGATCGTCGCCTCGCCGGTCAGCGCATAGACGACGGTAAAGCCGACCGCGAAGTGGAGCGTGCCGTAGCTCAGGGTCTTGGCGAGGTCGCGCATCGGAGTCCATCCTTCTCATTGTCGCTATTGCGACTTATTCTTATTAAATGAATGAAAAGGCGGAGTCAAGAAGTCGCGCTTTTCCGCCGTTTTCCGGCTGCCGCTGTCACCGAACTGTCATCGTTCTGTCACAAATGATCGAAACCGGCAAAAAGCCGCGGATTTCAGCCGTCTTCTGGTCGAAACCCCGAAATGCGACAGAGGCGCGCGGCAGCCAGACCCCCCCTCTGTCACGGAACTGTCATAAAACTGTCACATGCGGAAAATGGGGCCCTTCCGGGCTTATCCCCGGGGGTCCGGGAGGCGGCGAAGATGACGGGAGAGAAGTCGGCGGATATGCGCGGCCATGCACGAAGACGCACAACTGCGCCGCCGCCGTCTCCTGCCCCGCAACCCCGCACGGAGACCGCCCATGCACGTAGACCCGACCGCGCGCCCGATCTCGCCGATGCGCGCCCGGCGCACCGTTTCGGTGACCGATTTCCGCAAGAACCCGGCCCGGCACATGACCGACGCGATGGGCGATACGCTCGCCATCCTGTCGCGCAACAAGGTCGCGTTCTACGCCGTGCCGCCGGCGCGCTTCGAGGCGCTGCTCGACCGGCTGGAGGCGCTGGGGGGGGGCGCGGGACGGCCTGTGAGGAGTCCGGACGGAGATTAATTCGTAGACTGAGTAAATAGTCTGCGCACAGCCCGGACAGCCCCTCACCCTTCCCAACACAGCGTTGCTGTGTTGGGCCCCTTCCCTCTCCCCGATGGGGAGAGGGAAATAGGGATGCGCCTCCTCAGTCCCTCTCCCCATCGGGGAGAGGGAGGGAGCGGGCGCGAGCCCGCGGAAGGGTGAGGGGGCCGTCCGGGTGAGGGATCTTGTCCAGTTCCAGAAGAATCATCTCCAGAACACCCTCCGTATTCGTCAGCACATCGGGGTTCCAGAAGCGGATGACGCGGTAGCCTTTCGATTCCAGGAAGCGGGTGCGGCGCAGATCGGCGGGATTGTCCGCATGCTGACCACCATCGACCTCGACAATCAGCATATGCTCGGCACAGAGAAAATCCGCGATGTAAGGACCAACGGGAACCTGACGGCGGAACTTGGCGCCACCGAGCATACGGTTGCGCAGCTGCGACCAGAGCCGCGCTTCGGCATCGGTTCGGTTGATACGGAGATACCGTGCGCGGGAAACATTCTGGCGCTTCATACGTGGCTCCCCCTCAGCCCTTCGGTCGATGCATCACCCGGACGGCCCCCTCACCCTTCCCACCTCAGCGGCTTCGCCGCCGAGGCGGGCGTTCGAGGACGAAAAGGTCCACCGGACCTTTTCCTGTGTCCTCTCACCCCTCTCCCCGCTGGGGAGAGGGAAAAGAACAATACGCTTCATCAAATCACATTTCTCTGCCACTTCAATTCCCTCTCCCCTCCGGGGAGAGGGAGGGAGCGGGCGCCAGCCCGCGGAAGGGTGAGGGGTCTTTCTACCTTTGCACCATCTTCTGCGCTTCTTCGGCGAACTTCTTCGCTTCCGCGCCATCGCCCTTCTGCAAGGCCGCGAGGTCGACGGGGACCGTGATGCCTTTCTGCGCGGCGGGGCGTTGGGCGATGGCGTCGAGCCAGCGCTGGAGATGCGGCAGATCGTCGATCTCGACGCCCGACCATTTATGCGTGCGCACCCAGCACCAGTTGGCGATGTCGGCGATGGAATAGTCGCCGGCCAGATATTCGTTCTCCTTCAAGTGCCCGTCGAGAACGGTGAAGAGGCGCTTCGATTCGTTCTGGTAGCGGTCGATGGCGGGCTGGATCTTTTCCGGAAAGTAGCGGAAGAAGACGTTCGCCTGGCCCATCATCGGGCCGACGCCGCCCATCTGGAACATCAGCCATTGCGTGACCATGGACTTGCCCTTTGCATCCACGGGCATCAGCCTGCCTGTTTTCTCGGCAAGATAGAGCATGATCGCGCCCGACTCGAAGACCGCGAAATCGCCGGCCTCGCGGTCGACGATCGCCGGAATGCGCCCGTTGGGATTGATCTTCAGGAACGCAGGCTCCTTCTGCTGGTTCTTCTGCAGCTCGATGGCATGGACATTGTAAGGGAGTCCGAGTTCCTCGAGCGTGACGGAGGCTTTCCAGCCATTGGGCGTCGAGGCGGTGTAGAGGTCGATCATGGCGGTCCTGCCTTTCCTGAATGCGCGTCACCGGCGACCGGCCGGCGCCGGATGCGGCACGCGACCTGCCATTTTGTGGCCTGCCCCTATCTTGGAACCCGGCAGCGCCGGCACAAGGGGCGGGCGCGCAACATGACCGAATGTTCATCTTGCAGGATCGCCGGCCGCCGCAATCCGGCCATGCTGCACTGTTTAGGATTCTCGACAGCGCGGCACGTTGCAGCGCCGAAAATGCCGGCTTTGCTTGCGCTTGCGCCAAAACCGTTGAAGACTGATTAACCCCCGGGCCGCCTCGCGCGACCGGCGGGAGGGGGCCCAGACACGAAACCGGAGGATGAATTCGATGAATCGCAGAAAAGGCATGGCCGGACTGATCCAAGCGCTGTCGCGCCGGCAGTTCATGACGGGAACGGCCGCGGTCGGCATCAGCCTGACCGCGATGCCGAAATTCGCGTCCGCGCAGGGCGCGGGCAGCGTGGTGTTCGCCAACTGGGACACCTATATCGGCGAGACGACACTGGCCGACTTCACGGCCGAAACCGGCATCAACGTGACGGTCGACACCTTTGCCGATGTTTCGGAACTCTTCGCCAAGATGCGCGGCGGCAATGTCGCCTATGACGTCATCGTGCCGTCGAACGACTGGCTGCCCCGCATGAACGCGGCCGGCATGCTGCAGAAGCTCGACCATTCGAAGATCCCGAACATGGCGAATATCTTCCCGCGCTTCATGGACGCGCCTTTCGATCCGGGTCGCGAATATTCGCTGCCCTATATGTGGGGCACGGTCGGCATCGGCTACCGCAAGTCGGCGGTCAGCGGCGATCCGGACAGCTGGAAGTACCTCTTCGACAGCGACCAGTATTCCAACAAGATCGCGCTGCTTTCCGATTGCGGCACGATGCTGGGCTGCGCGCTGAAATATCTCGGCCATTCGCTGAACTCGACCGACAAGGCCGAGAACGAGGCGGCCGCCGATCTGATCATCAAGCAGAAGAAGCACATCAAGGCCTTTGCCGAAGACAACGGCCAGGACCTGCTGGCGGCCGGCGAAGTCGACCTGACGATGGAATACAATGGCGACATCGTGCAGCTGATGACCGAAGACGACGATGTCGACTACCTGATTCCGAAGGAAGGCGGCATCCTGTGGGAAGACGTGCTGGCGATTCCCGCCAATGCGCCGAACCCCGACAATGCCCATGCGCTGATCAACTACATCCATGACGGCGAAGCCAACCAGTTGATCACCGACTACATCCAGTATGCGACGCCCAACAAGGCCGGCTACGACCTGATGGACGACGGCTACAAGAACAATCCGGACATCTTCCCGCCGGACGATGTGGTCGAGGTTTCGGAATTCGCCGAATATCTGGGCGAGGAAGCCACGCAGATGCGCGAAGACCTCTGCACCAAGATCAACGCCGCCTGACGGCGGCACCGGGCGGGCAAGAAATTGCCCGCCCTTTTTTTGTTTGCGCGGCAGGTGCGGCAGACGATGAAGAATGTTCGGAGAGCAGGAGATATGCGCCGCGAGCAACCGAATATAGAAGTGTCATCCCGGCACTTGTTGCCGGGACCGATTGGCCGCCCGACGTGTGGGGGCGTGGATTGGGTCCCGGGAATAAATCCCGGGATGACACCTGTATTTTTGGCTGATCGCAGAGCATGATATTTTTGGCGGGACGGCGGCGAAACCTGCGCCGCCATTGAGTTTCGGTATTCGTTTGCCCGTCGGGGGGCTGGCCATATGGAAAACTGGAAGAATTCGGTCCGCACCTTCTGGACCGTCATCGTGCCGCCGACCTTCTGGCTGGTCGCCTTCTTCATCATTCCGCTGTCGCTGATCTGGCTCTACAGCTTCAGCTCCAAGACCGGCGTCATCGACATCACGCTGGACTGGAATCTCAACCAGTACATGCGGGCACTGGAGCCGCTCTATCTCGGGATCTTCTGGAAATCGATCTGGATGGCGGCGGCGACCACCGCGATCTGCGTCGTGGTCGCCTTCCCGGTCGCCATCGCCATCGTCTTCTCGAAGCCGACGATGCGGATGTGGCTGCTGCTGCTGGTGATCCTGCCCTTCTGGACCAACTTGCTTATCCGCACCTATGCGCTGATCGCGGTACTCAGGACCAACGGTTTCATCAATACGGGGCTCGACTGGATCGTCACCCATGCCGACTGGGCGCTCTCCTTCATCGGGCTGGGCGACAACACGCTGATCGGCCCCTTCACGCCGCTGGCGCTGCTCTACAACAACACGGCGGTGATCTTCGGCCTCGTTTATGTGCACCTGCCCTTCATGGTGCTGCCGCTCTATGCCGCGCTCGACCGGCTCGACCGCTCCTATCTGGAGGCGAGCCTCGATCTCGGCGCCGGCCATACCCGCACCTTCCTGTCGATCGTCGTGCCGCTGGCGCTGCCGGGCATCGCGTCGGGCGTCGTCATCACCTTCATTCCGGCCATGGGCTCGTATCTGACGCCCGACCTGCTGGGCGGCACCGACAGCTACATGATCGCCAATGTGATCGCCGGCCAGTTCAAGCAGTCGAACAACTGGCCCTTCGGCGCAGCGCTGAGCTTCCTCTTGATGTATGCGACCTTCTTCGCGCTGGCGCTGAGAGCCATCCTGATGCGCAAGGAAGGCAGGGGAGACAAGCGATGAGCCTCTTCCGCCGCAATCCCGATCCGATCGGCCCGCTCGACTATGCCAGGCGCTTCTGGCTGCGCGCGGTGGTGACGGTGACGCTGCTCTTTCTCTATGCGCCGATCATCGGGCTGATGGCCTTCAGCTTCAACGACAGCCGCCGCAACGTGGTCTGGCGCGGCTTCACGACCGACTACTATGTCAAGTTCTTCAACAATGAAGGGCTGATGATCGCCTTCGGCAATTCGCTGACCATCGCGGTGATGACGACGATCGTCAGCACCATCCTCGGCGCGCTGACGGCCTATGTGCTGTGGCGCTACCGCTTTCCGGGCAAGGCGGTCTACGAAGGCGGCATGGCGCTGCCGATCGTCATTCCCGAAATCTGCATGGGCGTCGCCATGATGGTGTTCTTCGCCCGCATCGGCTGGCCGTCCGGCCTGCCCTGGCCGATCAATCTCGGCGCCATCACCATCGCCCATATCGCCTTCGCCTTTCCCTTCGCCGCCATCGTGATCCGGGCCCGGCTCGAAAGCTTCAACCGGGAACTGGCCGAATGCGCGCGCGATCTCGGCGCCAACGAGTACCAGGTCTTCCGCGACGTGGTGGTGCCGCACATGAAGCCGGGCCTCGTCGCCGGCGCGCTGCTGGCCTTCACGCTGTCGCTCGACGATTTCGTCATCACCTTCTTCACCGCCGGGCCCGAGACCGTGACCTTCCCGGTCAAGATCTATTCGATGGTGCGCTTCTCGGTGACGCCCGAAGTCAACGCGGCCTCGACCATCCTGATCCTGCTGACGCTTGTCGTGACCGCGATCGCGCTGTGGCTGCAGAACCGCAACAACATGATCGGCAAGTCCGCCCATTAGCGCCGCATCCCCGAAACCGGAAGAGCACATGTCCGAAACGCCCATCATCCAGATCCAGAACGTCACGAAAGTCTATGGCGGCAGCGTCAAGGCGGTCGACGAGGTCAGCCTCGACGTTCACCGCGGCGAGTTCTTCGCGCTGCTGGGCCCGTCGGGCTGCGGCAAGACCACGCTGCTGCGCATGCTGGCCGGTTTCGAGATACCGACCGCCGGCCAGGTGATCATCGACGGCCACGACATGGCCAAGGTCCAGCCCAACAAGCGCCCGGTCAACATGGTGTTCCAGTCCTATGCGGTGTTTCCGCATATGTCGGTCGAACAGAATGTCGCCTATGGACTGAAGATGGACCGGCGGCCGTCCGGCGAAATAAAGAAGCGCGTCGCCGAGGCGCTCGAGCTCGTCAAGCTGGGCGGGCTGGGCAAGCGCATGCCCGACGAAATGTCGGGCGGTCAGCGCCAGCGCGTCGCATTGGCCCGGGCCCTCGTCAAGCGTCCCTCGGTGCTGCTGCTCGACGAGCCCTTGTCGGCGCTCGATGCCAAGCTGCGCGAGGCGATGCAGCTCGAACTGGTCAGGCTGCAGAAGACCGTCGGCATCACCTTCGTGATCGTCACGCATGACCAGTCGGAAGCCTTGTCGATGGCCAACCGCATCGCGGTGATGAGCCAGGGCAAGGTGCAGCAGGTGGCGCCGCCGACCGGGCTCTACGAAACGCCGGCCAGCCGCTTCGTCGCCGACTTCATCGGGAAAATCAATCTGATCGACGCGACCGCGGTGGCGGCCGGACCGGGCGAGGTCAAGGTGAGCGCGCCGAAGATCGGCGAGGTGACGCTGAAGGGCACGGCGACGGGCAAGGTGGCGCTGGCCGTGCGCCCCGAGAAGATCTTCGTCGACGATCACAAGCCGAGCGACCCGAACGTGATCGCGGTCAGGGGCAAGGTCGGCGAATTCGCCTATTTCGGCAGCTACTCGAACGTCTTTTTCGATATCGGCCTCGAGCATCCGCTGCAGGCCGACATTTCCAATGTCTCGCGCGACGTCGAGGAGTTCACCTTCAAGCCCGGCGAGGAATACTGGGTCTACTGGCGCAAGGGCGACACGCTGGTGCTGGGGGATTGAGGGCCTTCCCACCCTCCCCTTGGGGAGGGCGGAAAAATCTCACACGTCGTCTTCGGCCGTCGGCAGGACGCCGCTGGCGCTGATCTTCTCGACCTCGCGCACGATCTTCTCGATCAGCATCAGCGGCACCATTTCGCTTAACGTACGGATGCCGTTGACGGCGAGCTTCGCCGCCGCCGGCTGGTCGAGCTTGTCGCCGAGCCGGCCGTAGAAGCCGACAACGGCGCGCCGCGCCAGCAGTTCGATCATCTGCGGATAGATGCCGTAGCTGTCGACCGTGTAGCCGATTTCGGGCGTGTAGCCGTCGACACGCGTCTGCGCGATGATCTCCATCAGCCGGACATTGCGCTGGTTGAGCCACTCGGCCCCGTCGCGCCGGTCGATATTGATCATCCCGATCGCCGCGAATTGCCGGATCTCGTCGGATGTGAGGCCGGTGTCGCGCGCCACGTCGGCAAGCATCTTCGGCGCCAGGTTGCGCCCGTCATTGAGCAGCGGGCCCATCGCCACTTCGAGCCCGATCAGCGCCTCGAAGCCGCGCGCCGGCGCCGCCGTCTCGGACATCACGATCGACTTGATGATCGAGAGCGGCAGATGCCGTTCCTGCTGCAGCCGGCGGATCAGCTTGAGCCGCGCCACATGCTCGGGCCCGTAGGAGGCGACATTGCGCTTCGGCCGCTCCGGCTCGGGCAGCAAGCCCTCGCGGATGTAATAGCGGATGGTTTCGCGGCCGATTCCGGTTTCGGCCTCAAGTTCCTTCATCTTCATGGGGCGGACATCTTCATCAAACGGGCCTCGGTATCGATCGGCGCATGGCCGCAGCGGATCGCCAATGCGTAGCGCGTATCCGCAACTCTAGCAGATGAAACGGAGATTCGCGGCAAAAAGGGCGGGACCTTGCGGCCCCGCCCCGTTTTCCGCCGATTTTCGCCGCTGCGTCAGAGACGTTCGACAATCGTCACATTCGCCAGACCGCCGCCTTCGCACATGGTTTGCAGGCCGTAGCGCTTGCCCTTGGCCTTCAGCGCATGCACCAGCGTCGTCATCAGCTTGGTGCCCGAGGCGCCGAGCGGATGGCCGAGCGAGATCGCACCGCCATGCACGTTGAGGCGCGCCGGATCGGCGCCCAGCACCTGCGCCCAGGCGACCGGCACCGAGGCGAAGGCCTCGTTGACTTCATAGAGATCGATCTCGTCGATCTTCATGCCGGCCTTCTTCAGCGCCTTCTGGGTGCCGGGGATCGGGGCCTCCAGCATGATCACCGGATCGCCGCCGACCACCGTCATGTGGTGGATGCGGGCCAGCGGCTCGACGCCGAGTGCCTTGAGGCCCTTCTCGTTGACGATCATGACGCCGGAGGCGCCGTCGCAGATCTGCGAGGAGGTCGCGGCCGTGATGGCGCCGCCCTCGACCAGCAGCTTGACGCTCTTGATCGCATCGAGATTGGCATCGAAGCGGATGCCCTCGTCGACCTTGTGGATCTCCTTCGTGCCGTCTTCCAGCGTGATCTCGAGCGGCACGATCTCGGCATCGAAGAGACCGCCCTGCGTCGCCGCGATCGCCTTGCGGTGGCTCTCATAGCCGAACGTGTCGAGCTGCTCCTTGGTCAGGCCGTATTTCTTCGCCATCATCTCGGCGCCGGCGAACTGGCTGAACTGGATGTTCGGGTAGCGCTCTTCGATGTTGGGGCTCTTGTAGATGCCGAAACCGTTCTTGAAGGGCAGCGAGATCGGCATGCCCATCGGCACGCGGGTCATGCTTTCGATGCCCGCCGCGATGACCACATCCATCGCGCCCGACATCACGGCCTGGGCGCCGAAATGCAGCGCCTGCTGCGAGGAACCGCACTGACGGTCGACCGAGGTCGCCGGCACGCTTTCAGGCAGGCTCGAGGCCAGCACCGCATTGCGCGCGATGTTCATGCCCTGCTCGCCGGCCTGGTCGACGCAACCGACGATGACGTCCTCGATCAGTTCCGGATCGGCGCCGGTGCGCGCGACCAGCTCGTCGATGACCTTGCCGCCGAGATCGGCCGGGTGCCAGTCCTTCAGTCTGCCGCCCTTGCGGCCGCCGGCCGTGCGGGCGGCGGCGACGATATAGGCTTCCGCCATGTCGGTATCTCCTTGAGGTTGGGCCGGAACGCCGCGGCGTCCGGGCTTCGGGTCCGGTGTTCTGGCCGCCATCTTGTACACCCGAAGGCGCTTGTCCAGCCGGAATGAGCCTCTTGCCAGCGCCCGAAACTGCCCGCAGAGTGACGAGAAAGCCTTGTGCCGCAACTATTTAGCGGTTTACGCAACGTCACGGCGGGTCCGACCGGCATCGGACCGGGGGACGCGTGAAAAGAACAGGCCGCCAGGGCGGCGGAGGGAAGCCGATGACCGACAAATCGATCGACAACGCGATAGCCGACCCGAAAGTCTATGCCCGTCCGGAGGAATTCCATGCGCTGTTCAGCCGGCTGCGCAAGGAAGAGCCGGTGCGCTGGACCGAGCCCGAGGGCTACCGCCCCTTCTGGACCGTGTCGAAACATGCCGACATCATGGAAGTCGAACGCCAGAACGACAAGTTCCTCAACGATCCGCGCCTGACGCTGCAGACGATCCAGACCGAGGAAGAGATCAAGAAGTTCACCGGCGGCAATTCCAAGCTGATCCGTTCGCTGGTCGACATGGACAATCCCGACCACCGCAACTATCGCGGCTTGACGCAGGCCTGGTTCATGCCGCCCAACCTCAAGGCGATTTCGGCCCGCGTCGACGCGCTGGCCGAGAAATATATCGACCGGCTGGAAGCCCGGGGCGGCGAATGCGATTTCGTGGCCGATGTCGCGGTCTGGTATCCGCTGCGCGTCATCATGACGGTGCTGGGCGTGCCGGAGGAAGACGAGCCGATCATGCTGAAGCTGACGCAGGAACTGTTCGGCGCCACCGACCCCGACATGAAGCGCCCGGACGCCAACGAGACCGTCAACACGGTGACCGACTTCTTCAACTATTTCACGGCCATGACCGAGGACCGCCGCAAGAACCCGAAGGACGATGTGGCCAGCATCATTGCCAATGCGACGATCGACGGTCAGCCGATCGGGCATTTCGAGGCGATGGGCTACTACATCATCGTCGCCACGGCGGGCCACGACACGACCAGTTCGACGGCGGCGGGCGGGCTTCTGGCGCTGATGCAGAATCCGGACGAGTTCGCGAAGCTGAGATCCGATCCGGACAAATATCTGAACGGCGCCATCGACGAGATGATCCGCTGGACGACGCCGGTGAAGCATTTCTTCCGCACCGCCGCCGTCGACTACGAATTGCGCGGGCAGAAGATCAAGGCCGGCGACAATCTGCTGATGTGCTACTGGTCGGCCAATCGCGACGAGGAGGCCTTCGACGATCCCTTCGCCTTCCGCATCGAGCGCTCGCCCAACAAGCATCTCGCCTTCGGCTATGGCGCCCATCTCTGCCTCGGCCAGCATCTGGCCAAGATGGAAATCCGCGCCCTCTACAGGGAACTGCTGGCCCGCCTCGAGCATATCGAACTGGCCGGCGATCCGGCCTTCGTGGAGGCGAGCTTCGTCAGCGGCCTGAAGCGCCTTCCCGTGCGCTATGCGATGAAGCGCAAGGCGGCCTGAGCTCAGGCCGCGGCCCGGCCGGTGGCGAGATAGCGGCGCCAGGCCTCGACCAGCGCCGCGGTTTCGCCGATGCCGAAGACATGGCGGTCGGGCCGCACCAGCACGGCCGGGGCGTCGCCCATCAGGCGGGCGAGATCGCCGGCGCGGTCGGCCAGCGCATCGGCACGCGTGACGAAACCGCCCATGCCAGCGAACGCAGCCGAGGCCTCGCATTCGGCCCCGACGATCAGCAGCGCCGCATAGCCGGCCGCGTCGTCGAGCCGCGCGCCGCCGGCCAGCCAGGGTTCGGGCGCGATGCCACCGCCGCTTTCGAGAATGCCGGTCCTGATACCCTCGAGCGCGAGCGGGGGGCTCATGCGCGCCGCCTCGGGCTGCGACAGCATCTGCGCGTCGCGCTGGCGCGCGGCCTCGGCATCCTGCGTGCAGACGATCCGGCCCATCGCCACGGCCATCTCGGTGATCATGCGCACATGCGGCTCGCGCTCGGTCTGATAGCTGTCGAGAAGCGCCTCGCCAGCGCGCCCGCGCAGCACCGCTTCGAGCTTCCAGGCGAGATTGGCCGCATCGCGCGTGCCCGAGCAGAGGCCCTGCCCGAGAAAGGGCGGCATCTGATGCGCGGCATCGCCGGCCAGGATGACCGGCCCCGCGCGCCATTTCTTGGCAATCAGCGCATGAAAGCGGTAGACGGCGCGGCGTTCGACGTCGAGCGCGGCGGCATCGGCATAGGGCGCGATCATCGCGGCGATCGCCTCGTCCGAGACGACATCTTCGGGCCTTTCGCCGGGCAGCAGCATGATCTCGAAGCGGTGACGGCCGGGCGCCATCGGCATCGAGGTGACCGGGCGCGCCGGATCGCAATGCTGAAGCCCGACGGTCGAAAGACGCGTCACGCCGTTCCTCAATACCGTATCGATGACCAGCCAGGGCTCGTCGAAACCCATGTCGTCGAGTTCGATGCCGGCCCGGCGGCGCACGGCGCTGTTGCCGCCGTCGCAACCGATCATGAAGCGCGCGGCGACTTCGTAGGTGCCGGCGGCGCTTTCGATCCCGGCGACGATGCCGTCATTCGCCGTCTCATAGCTCTTGAGCGCGTGACAAAGGCGCATCGAGACCGTGGACATCTCCGCGAGACGGGCCCGCAGCGCATGTTCGAGCGTCGGCTGGTGGAACATCGAGGACCAGGGCCAGCCGGTCGGCGCGAGATCGCCGGTCGGCTTGAATCCCATCAGGAGCGCACCGTCCGCATTGCGGAACTCATAGGCCGAGAGCGGCTGGCTGGCCTGCGCGACGGCTTCCGCCCCGCCGGCCAGATGCAGCAGCCGCATCGTCTCGTGATCGAGATGCGCCGCGCGCGGCAGCGGATAGACCTCGCCGTCGCGCTCGATCGCAATGGCCGGAACGCCCATGCGGCCGAGATAGACGGCAAGTGCCGCCCCCACAGGGCCCAGCCCGACGATCAGGATGTCCGTTTGTTCGCGCATGCTCCCGTCCTCTAGACCGTCTCGATGATCGTATCGGCGATTTCCGGCACGACGCGGTTCTCGATATGGCCGAGCTTCTCGACCTCGACGCGGACGACATCGCCTTCCTTGAGGAATTGCGGCGGCTTCAACGCCCCGCCGACGCCCGAGGACGTGCCGGTGAAGATCACGTCACCCGGATCGAGCGTGAAGGCCTGGGTCAGATGCGCGACCTGCTCGAAGCAGTTGAAGATCAGATGCTTCGTGTTGGAGTTCTGCCGCAGCTCCCCGTTGACCCAGCACTTGATGTCGAGCGCATGCGGGTCGCCGACCTCGTCGGGCGTCACGATCCACGGGCCGATGGGGCCATGCGTGTCGAACGACTTGCCGATCTGCCAGGTATTGGTCCGCAACTGCCAGTCGCGCACGCTGACATCATTGCCGACGAAATAGCCGGCAATCACCTCATGCGCGCGATCCGCCGGCACATGCTTGCAGCGCTTGCCGATGACGAAGCACATCTCGGCCTCGTAATCGAGAAAGGCCGAGACAACAGGCAGCGCCACATCGGCATGGGGGCCGGTGATGCAGTTGTGCTGCTTGTTGAACCAGACCTGGTGTTCGGGCATCGGCTGGCCGGATTCCTCGACATGGTCGCGATAGTTGAGGCCGATCGCCAGTACCTTGCCGGGATGCGGCACCGGCGCTTCGAGCGTGACGCGCGACAGCGGCAGGGCCTCGGCCTTCTCGGCCGCCGCGCGTGCCCTTGCCATCGCCGCCTCGCTCGAGATCAGCGCCACCATCTCGCGCGGCAGCTCGGGCGCCGCCGCCGCGAGATCGACAATGCCATCGTCGCGGACGACGCCGATGCGCGTCGAGTTGCCTGCCGTGAAGGTTGCAAGCTTCATGGTCCGTTTCCTTTCTGAATTTTGCTCACGAGCCCAGGGTCGGCGGAGCGGGAGGGCCCCACTGGTTGCCCATCAGTTGATCGATGCCGACGACATTGGGCGGCGTCTCGTCATTGAAGAGATCGCCATCGGTCCAGTGTTCGACGGTGTGGCCCCAGGGGTCGCGCCAGTAGTCGAAGATCTGGCTGCCGAGAATGTGCCGGCCGACGCCCCATTCATGCCGGCGGCCGGCCGCCGCAAGCACCTCGCGCCCCGCCATCAGATCGTCGAAACCGGCGACCTCGAAAGCGGCATGATTGAAGCCGGGCGTGCCAGTGCCGACGGGAAAGAGCGTGTGATGATCGACATGGGCAGCCCCCCGGTCGCAGCGCAGAAAGGCGCCGATGGGCGCCCCGGGCGCGATCTCGATCTCGTCGGAGGTGACGAGGCCGAAGCGCTCCTTGTACCAGGCTTCGGTTTCGCGGAAGTCCTTCACATTGATGACGCAATGGCCGAGACGCTTGACCTGGGACGGACCGGGTTCGACCCGCAGCGGCGCGCCGCGCCGGGGCTGCGCCGTGCCGTCATTGTGAACGAGCCGGCGTTTGATGGGGAGCGCTTCGGGCAATGCCTGTCCCGCGACGATGTCGACGGGAAAGCCGTTCGGATCGGTGAAGCGCACGATCCGCCCGCCGCCCGGCGCATCGCTTTCCTCGACCGGAAGACCGTATGCGGCCGCGAGAGATTCGAGATCGGCGAGGCTTTCGGCATAGAAGCCGAGGCCGGCAAAGCCCGGTTCGCCGGGCTCCGTGACATGCCCGAAGGGCAGCGGGTCGGTGCCACGCATATAGAGCGCGGTCGCGCGGCGCTCGGCGCGCACCAGACCGAACTCGAGCAGGAATGTCTCCATCGCATCGAGATCCGGCGCCCGGAAGCGCACATAGGCAATGTCGGTGACCTTGATCATGCGGCGTTCCTTATCTGAAGACGGATATGTTTGAGACATCGAAGGGATGGGCAAGAATGCCGGCGATCCGGGCCTCGGCCACGCCGAGCCCGCGCAGCAGCACGGTCGCGATGTCGCGCGCATAGCCCTCGCCCCGGAGAATTTCGGGCCCGGCGCCCTGATCGAGCAGGTGGCGCATCGAGACGGTGCCGAGCCCGACAACGAGATGGACGGCAGCAGCCTCGCCCGGAATGACAAACCGGCCTTTGGCCACGCCGTCGCGAATGTCCCCGAGCAGATGTTCGTTGCCTTGCGCATCGACCGCGGCGCCGCTGTCATAGATGCGCGCCAGCATCGAGGCCTTGACGGGATCGCGCGCCACCAGCGCCATGAACAGCCGCACGCCGCGCGACACGCGGATGGCCGGGTCGTCGATGCCTTCATTGAGCTCGGCGACGGCGGCATTGAACTCATGGCGAATGGCTGCCGCCACCGCACGCGCGATCTCGGTCCGGTCGGTGAAGTAGTTGTAAAAGGTGCCCTTGGCAACGCCGGCCAGCACCACGATCTCGTCGATGGTGGTGGCGTCGACGCCCTGGCGGGCGAAAAGCTGCATGGCCGCTTCGACCAGAATCTGGCGCATCTGCGCCCGCCGGCGCGAGCCCGCCTCTTCCGACTTGTTCGTTGCCGTCCTGCTGGTCAAAACTGCCTCCCGATCTCGACATGACTATTTAGTCATAAAATGACTAAATAGTCAACTTATCGAAAAACAGGCAGAACTCAGCCAAAAAGAAAGGGCGGCACCTCCGGAGAGGGCCGCCCTTTCGGCGTTCGTGAGAAACGAGGCTCAGTGGCCGCGCATGACGGCCCGCGCCTCCTCCTCGGAAAGCGGCTTGCGCTTCAGCGGCCAGATATATTCGAAGACCGCGACCAGAGCCGGCAGCAGGGTCACCGCACCCAGCATGTTGACGATGAACATGAAGGTCAGCAGCAGACCCATATCGGCCTGGAACTTCAGGGCCGAGAAGGCCCAGGTCGACACGCCGATCGCCAGCGTGAAGCCCGTGAACATCGTTGCCGAACCGACATCGTAGAGCGCCTGCAGATAGGCCTCATGGGGCGTCTTGCCCATGCGCATGTAGCGCTGCATGCGGTTGTACTCGTAGATGCCGTAGTCGACGCCGATACCGACCGCGATGGCGAGCACCGGCAGCGTCGAGATCTTGAGGCCGATACCGAAGGCCGTCAGGAACCAGTCGCCGATCAGCGTGGCGAGAATGAGCGGCAACACGCAGCAAAGCGCGCCGCGCCATTCCCGGTAGGTGATGATCACCAGCGTCATCACGACCGCATACACATAGAGCAGCATCGGCAGCTCGGACTTGTGCACGATCTCGTTGGTCGCGGCCACGATCGGCACGTTACCGGTGCCGATGCGCAGATTGAGACCCTCATACTGGTTCGCCGGCGCCTTCATCCAGGCTTCAAGCTCGTTGACCACATGCTTGACCGTGCCGGCCTTGGTGTCGGCAACGAAGATCGCGACCGCTGCCGTCGAGCAGTCGGTGTTCACGATGCCCGACGCGCTGGAGATACTCGACGTGGCCTGGGCCAGTGCCGCCGAATTGCGCGGCAGATTGCGCCATTTCGGATTGCCTTCCTGCCACATGCTGTTGATCGCGCGGGCGAGGATCGGAAGACTGATCACCGACTGCACACCGTCGACATTGCGCATGTGCCAGCTGAAGCGCTCGAGATGGCGCATCTTCTCGTAGTCGATGCAGACAACGCTGTCGGATTCGACGATGACGGTCAGCACGTTGAGGCCGAGATTGAAGGCATCGGCGATGTAACGGCTGTCCTGATTGTAACGCGAATCCGGCCACAGCTCGCCGGCGCCTGCATGCACGTCGCCGATCTGCTTGTCGCGCGCGCCGTAGAGGGCCGCCATGGCAATGACGAAGCACAACGCAACGAAGGGGAACGCGACCGCCGGCTTGGCAAGCTTCGAAACCGTGGGCCAGAGCTTGGCGCGCGTCTCCATCGCACGGCGCACCTTGGCACCGTATTCCTCTTCCGGCGGCGCCACATAGGAAACCAGCAGCGGCAGCATGATGAGGTTCGAGATGATCTTGAACCCGAGGCCGATCGAGGCAGTGATCGCCAGCTCCTGGATCATGCCGATCGGAATGATGTAGAGCGTGGCGAAACCGGCCAGCGTGGTCAGGAGGGCGACGACGCCCGGACGGAAGAGGAAGGTGAAGGTCGCGCGCGCCGCCTTCATCTTGTCGAGACCGGCGGCCATTTCGGCGCCGACCATGTTGATCTGCTGCACACCGTGACTGACGCCGATGGCAAAGACGAGGAACGGTACCAGCACGCCCAGCGGGTCGAGGCCGAAGCCCAGGATATGCAGCAGGCCGAACTGCCAGACCAGCGAACAGAGCGAAGCACCGACCGTGACCATGGTCAGGATCCATGAGCGGCAATAGAGCCACATCATGAAACAGGTCAGCACGAAAGCGACCGTGAAGAAGCGGACGACCGAACCGGCGCCGTCGGCGATATCGCCGGTCAGCTTGGCGAAGCCGACGATCTTCACATCGACCGTGTCGGAAACATATTTTTCGCGGAGATCGGTCTCGAGCTTGCGCGCCACGTCGAAATAGTTGAGGCGTTCGCGCGTTTCCGGATTGAAGTCCTGCAACTCGGCGCGGATCATCGCCGCCTTGAAGTCGGTCGAAACGAGACGGCCGACAAGCTCGGCGCGCAACGTGTTCTGCATCACCGTGTTGATGTCTTCATCGCTGCCCGCAAAATCGGCCGGGATCACGTCGCCGGCCTCGAGGCCTTCTTCGGTGACGGCAATGAAACGGGTGTTCGGCGTCCAGAGCGATGTCACCGTGTGACGCGCCACGCCCGGAATGTAGAAAAGGTCCTGCGTCGCATTGTTGAGCGTGTAGAGGAAGTCGCGCTCGAAAATGTCGCCTTCCTTGTTCTCCAGCACCACCAGAACGCGGTTGCCGCCGCCGAAACTTTCCGAATATTCGAAGAAGGTCTCGATGTAGGAATGGCCGATCGGCAACATCTTGGTGAAGCCGGCGTCCATCTTCAGCTGAACCGCGAAGAACCCCATCACCAGGGTGAAGAAGAAAAGGATGACGAGTATCGGCGCCCGCAAGCCGAATACGAGATTTTCTAAACGATGCAAAATAACCTCCCCTTTGGGACGTGCAGTCTTTTTGCGGAGACTGCATCGGAGTGCTCAGAATGTCGCGGAATTTCCCGCTGTTCTTTTTGACGACCGCGCCCTTTTGGGGTCTTGGCGGTGGGCTCTGTTCGGACCTGCATCTCGATCGCAACGATCACGCGCCGGACCTGCGGCAATCGGCCAGATGGCCCTCCACTGCTTCCGGCGTCGCCGAAACGCCGGGCGCACAGGCCGCACTATCTATCACGGCGGTCGAGATTGGCACAGTCATAAAATATGCGTTGCACAACACCGCAACTCGCAACGAATGCTGCAACAATGCATGTTTTCCGGCATGCGAGACACGACACCATGTCCGGCCAACACGTCCGCCATGCCGGTTTTACACAGGCATGGTTAACAACCCTTCCTCGCGCCAGCGGGCGGCCCCTTATCAGGCAGGCGGCATCCCCGCCCAGGCGGATATGGCGATGCGACACGATGATGCAGCGGCGCCAACGCGCATTCGATAAATTTCCACAGTAATGATAAGGTTTTCGAGTCGGACGCGCGCCTTTCGCCGGGCGCGGGCCGGACTGGAGGCAACGAGCGAGGGCATCGACATGGCGGCTACAGGGGCACCGGGACATCGTATTCCCGGCACGATGACGACGGCATCTTGGGCCGTCGTCGCATCGCTGATTGCGGGGGCACTTCTATTCATCGTGATTGCGGCCAAGGCGCAGGATGCGCCGATGGCCGCTCATGCCTGGCTGTTTACCCTGGCCTTCGCGGCCGGCGCGCTGGCCATCGGGCAACGCCATTTCAATGCCATGGAGCGCGGCCCGGCCGCGGTGGAAAGCGTCGAATACAATGACGCGGTGGTCAAGGCAGGCGTCATTGCCACGCTTTTCTGGGGTATCGCGGGCTTTCTGGTCGGCGTCGTCATCGCCTTCCAGCTGGCCTTCCCGGCCATCAATTTCGATACCTCCTTCATCAATTTCGGCCGTTTGCGCCCGGTTCACACATCGGCGGTGATCTTTGCCTTCGGCGGCAACGCCCTGATCGCCACCTCGTTCTATGTCGTTCAGCGCACCAGCCGCGCCCGCCTCGCCGGCGACATCGCCCCCTGGTTCGTCTTCTGGGGCTATCAGCTTTTCATCGTGGTCGCCGCGACCGGCTACCTGATGGGCGTCACCCAGTCGAAGGAATATGCCGAGCCCGAATGGTATGCCGACATCTGGCTGACCATCGTCTGGGTGACCTATCTGCTGGTCTTCATGGGCACGCTGGCGCGCCGGCGCGAACCGCATATCTATGTCGCCAACTGGTTCTATCTGGCCTTCATCGTCACGATTGCGATGCTGCACATCGGCAACAATCTGGCGATTCCGGAAACCTGGACCTCTTCCAAGAGCTATGCACTTTTCCCGGGCGTGCAGGATGCGCTGATCCAGTGGTGGTATGGCCACAATGCGGTGGGCTTCTTCCTGACCGCCGGCTTCCTCGGCATGATGTATTACTTCATCCCGAAGCGCGCCGAGCGGCCGGTCTATTCCTACCGTCTCTCGATCATCCATTTCTGGTCGCTGATCTTCCTCTATATCTGGGCGGGCCCGCATCATCTTCATTTCACGGCGCTGCCCGACTGGGCGCAGACACTGGGCATGACCTTCTCGATCATGCTGTGGATGCCTTCCTGGGGCGGCATGATCAACGGGCTGATGACGCTGTCGGGTGCCTGGGACAAGCTCCGCACCGACCCCGTGATCCGCATGCTGGTGGTCTCGGTGGCCTTCTACGGCATGTCGACCTTCGAAGGTCCGGTCATGTCGATCAAGGCCGTCAACTCGCTCTCGCATTACACCGACTGGACGGTCGGCCATGTGCATTCCGGCGCGCTCGGCTGGGTCGGCTTCGTTTCCTTCGGCGCCGTCTATTGCCTGGTGCCCTGGCTCTGGAAGCGCGAGCGGCTTTATTCGATGGCGCTGGTCAGCTGGCACTTCTGGATCGCCACACTCGGGATCGTCCTCTACATCACCTCGATGTGGGTGTCGGGAATCCTGCAGGGCCTGATGTGGCGCGCCTATGACGCTCAGGGTTTCCTCGAATATTCCTTCGTCGAAACCGTCGAGGCGATGCATCCGTTCTATGTGATCCGCGGACTGGGCGGTTTGCTCTTCCTTACCGGTGCGCTGATCATGGTCTACAACTGCTGGATGACCATCAAGGGTCGTGTTCGCGAAAGCGAGCCCCTGCAGGTGCCAGTCCGCGCCGCCGCGCAGCCGGCCGAGTGAGGGGGACCCGATGAAAAAGAAGTTCACACACGCCACGATCGAAAAGAGCCCGATGCTGCTGCTGGTGCTGACGCTGATCGTCGTCGCCATCGGCGGTCTCGTCGAGATCGTGCCGACCTTCCTGATCAAGAGCACCATCGAGGACGTCAAGGGCGTTCGTCCCTACAGCCCGCTCGAACTGGCCGGCCGCAACATCTATATCCGCGAAGGCTGCTACGCCTGCCACAGCAAGATGATCCGCTCGCTGCGCTCGGAGGTCGAGCGCTACGGGCACTACTCGCTGGCCGCCGAGAGCAAATACGACCATCCCTTCCAGTGGGGCTCGAAGCGGACCGGTCCGGATCTGGCCCGTGTTGGCGGCAAGTATTCGGACGAATGGCACCGCCTGCATATGGCCGACCCGCGTTCCGTGGTCCCGGAATCGGTGATGCCGGGTTATCCCTTCCTGGCGGAGACGCCGCTCGACTACCGCAATATCGGCGGCGCCTTGAAGGCCCTGTCGATCGCCGGTGTGCCGTATGACGCCGCGGCGATCGAGAACGCCAAGGCCGATCTCGAGGCCCAGGCAACGCCTTTTGCCGATACGGACGAGTTGATGCAGCGCTATCCGAAGGCTCTTGCCCGCGACTTCGACGGCAACCCGGCGGTGATCTCCGAACTCGATGCGCTGGTCGCCTATCTGCAGATGCTGGGCACGCTGGTCGATTTCAACGCCTACGAATCCACCGACTTCAAGCAATAGGCCGCCAGATGGAACCCGAAACAACCTATTCACTGGTACGGACATGGGCGGGCGCCGGCGGTCTGGTGCTGATGATGGTGCTGTTCGCCATGGTGCTGGTCTACGCATTGCGTCCCGGCAACAAGCAGACCTTCGACAGGCTGGCGCGCTTGCCGCTCCAGGACGGCGACGGACCCGAAGACAAGGCGGGTGACCGCATGGAGGCAAAGAAATGAGCGATAGCCCGAAAAACGAAATTGACGACGTCACGGGCGTCGAGACCACCGGTCACGAATGGGACGGTATCCGCGAACTCGACAATCCGATGCCGAAATGGTGGCTCTACACCTTCTATGCCTGCATCATCTGGTCGTTCGCCTATTGGGTCGTGATGCCGGCCTGGCCCTATCTTTCGACGGAGGGCTGGACCTACACGAAGGGCGTGATCGGCTATGACCAGCGTGAAATCGTGACACGCGAGCTTGGTGCCGTGGCTGAAGGACGTGCCGACGAAATGCAGCAGATCGCCACGCTGGCGCTCGAAGAGGTAGCCGCCGATCCGGCGCTGATGGAAGTGAGCCTTGCGGCTGGCAAGGCGGCCTTCGGCGACAATTGCGCGCCATGTCACGGTTCGGGCGCCCAGGGCTCATGGGGCTTCCCCAATCTCAATGACGACGTCTGGCTCTGGGGCGGCACGCTGGAAGATATCCGCTATACGCTGACCCACGGCATCCGCTGGGAAGCCGATGACGAAACCCGCCAGAACGTCATGATGGCCTATGGCCGCGATGGCATACTGACACGCCGGGAAATTGCCGATGTGGCGGAATTCGTGCTCGCCCTGTCCGGCCGCGCCGACGACGCCGAAGCGGCAACGCGCGGTGCCGAGATATTCGGCGAGCAATGCGTGACCTGCCACGGGGCGGATGGCGAGGGTATCCGTGAGCTGGGGGCACCGAATCTGACCGATGCCGTCTGGCTTTACGGCGGCGAACGCGCATCGATCATCGAATCCGTGTCAAACGGACGCAGCGGCGTCATGCCAGCTTGGGGCGGACGGCTCGATGAGGGCACGATCAACGCGCTGACGCTGTATGTTCATTCTCTGGGAGGCGGCGAGTAGACGCCGCGCTCCGAGGAACCATTGCGGTGGCGGCGGACTGTCTGTCGCCACCCGCGATTGCCCCGTCCGCTTGCTGCGAATGACGGACGGGCGGCGTCGGCGTATACTGTTTTGCAAGCGCCGCGTGAGTAGAAAATGGCCGACAGCGCCACAACCTCTATTAGCAATCTCGAACGTCTCGCCGCCGAAGCGGCGGGCAATGTCCGTGCGGCCAATCCGCATGGCGACGACGGCGAGCGATATACCGCCGTCAACGCCGAAAAGAACCGCTCGCTCTATGCCAGCCGCGTCAAGATATATCCGAAACTGGTCGGCGGCACGTTCCGCCGGCTGAAATGGATCATCATGGCGCTGACGCTGACGATCTATTACGTCACGCCATGGCTGCGCTGGGACCGCGGCGCCGGACTCCCCGACCAGGCGGTCCTGCTCGATTTCCCGTCGCGGCGATTCTATTTCTTCTTTCTGGAGATATGGCCGCAGGAATTCTACTACATCACCGGCCTCCTGATTCTTGCGTCGCTGACGCTGTTCCTCGTGACCAGTCTCGCCGGCCGCGTCTGGTGCGGCTACACCTGCCCGCAGACGGTCTGGACCGATCTCTTCATTCACGTCGAACGCTTCTTCGAAGGCGACCGCTCGGCACGCATTCGTCTCGACCGGTCGCCCTGGAGCGCCGGCAAGCTGGCGCGCAAGGCCGCCAAGCACCTGGTCTGGATCCTGATTGCGCTGGCGACCGGCGGTGCCTGGGTCTTCTATTTTGCCGATGCGCCGACACTTGCCGTCGATCTCGCCCGGTTCGAGGCGCCGCCGATCGCCTATATCTCGATCGCCATCTTCGCCTCGACGACCTATCTGCTGGGCGGCCTGGCCCGCGAGCAGGTCTGCATCTACATGTGCCCCTGGCCGCGCATTCAGGGCGCGATGTTCGACGAGGAATCGCTGCTGGTCTCCTACAAGGAAGATCGCGGCGAGCCGCGGGGGGCCCACAAGAAGGGGACGAGCTGGGAGGGCCGCGGCGACTGCATCGATTGCGGTCAGTGCGTCGCCGTCTGCCCGATGGGCATCGACATTCGCGACGGCATGCAGCTCGAATGCATCCAGTGTGCGCTTTGCATCGATGCCTGCGACGCGATCATGGACCGGGTCGAGCGGCCGCGCGGGCTGATCGCCTACGACACCCTCAGGAACCAGGAGCGCCGCCAGGCCGGGGAACCGCAACGTCTCAGCCTGCTGCGCCCGCGCACGATCGTCTATATGGCGGCGCTGGCGATTGTCGGCCTGATCATGCTGATCGCGCTGATCAACCGTTCGACGCTCGAACTCAGCGTCCTGCCCGACCGCAATCCGCTTTTCGTCACGCTCGCCGACGGCAGCATTCGCAACGGCTACGAGCTGAAGATCGTCAACAAGGAACATGAGGAGCGCATCTTCCGCATCGACGTCGAAGGACTCGACGGCGCGGTTCTCTCAAGACCCGCCCTTGCCGGCGAGGAAGGTTCGACGGTCGTCGTCGGAATCGATACGCTGCGGACGGCCCGCTTTTTCGTCAGCCTGCCGGCCGAACATCTGGACGGACTGCGCGGCGGCGAAGGCATGCTGACATTTGTCGCCACCGATCTCGCAAGCGGCCAGCGGGTCGAACGCGAATCGAGCTTCAGGGGACCCGCGCAATGACGACAGGAAAGCATGACGCCCCGCCCGGCAGTCGCTTCGGCACCTGGACCGGCCGGCATGTGCTGGCCTCCTTCATTGCATTTTTCGGTATTGTCTTCGCAGTCAACGGCTACTTCATCTATGCGGCGCTTTCGACATTCGACGGCGTGGAGGTCGAGGGCGCCTATCAGAAGGGCCGCGCCTATAATCACCTGCTTGAACAGATGGACGCGCAACGCCGCCTCGGCTGGACCGCGGCCATCGCGACCGGTCCGGCATCGGCGGGCGGCACACGGCTGACCGTTGCCTTTGCTGCCGCCGATGGCGCGCCGCTGAGCGGCCTGAAGGTCGACGGGCTGTTCTGGCGGCCGGTCGCGGCCGGCGAGGATCAGCGTCTGCCGCTGGCGGAGACGAAGACGGGTATCTATGAAACGGTTTTCAATCTCGCCCATGACGGCAACTGGCTGATCCGGATCGCGGCGCAAGGTCCGGCCGGCGAGACTTTCGTGCAGGAAGAGCGCGTCATCATTACCCGGGAACCCAGCAGATGAGCCATGCCGCCGAGGCAATGCTCGATCCCGCAAGACCCGACCCCGGCCTGTTTGTCCGCGACGCGCCGGGCGGCCGGGCACGCCTCGATCTCGTGGTGCAGGACATGCATTGTGCCGGCTGCCTGCGCAAGGTCGAACGCGGGCTGCATGAACTTCCCGGCGTCGAATATGCCCGCGCCAATCTGTCGACAAAGCGCGTCGCCGTGCGCTGGGATCCGCGCAAGCTGAAGGCCGACGCAATCGTCGCACGGCTGGCCGAGGTCGGCTTCGCGGCCGTTCCCTTCGATTCCAGACTCGCCGCGGCACTCGACGAGAGCGAAATGAAATCGCTGCTGCGCGCCATGGGCGTGGCCGGTTTCGCGGCCGCCAATGTGATGCTGGTCTCGGTCTCGGTCTGGTCGGGGCTCGTCACCGACATGGACGAGACGACGCGCGCCTTCTTCCATTGGGTATCGGCATTGATCGCATTGCCGGCCGTGGCCTATGCCGGCCAGCCCTTCTTTCGTTCGGCACTGAAGGCGCTCCGCGCCGGCACGATGAACATGGATGTACCGATCGCGCTGGCGGTCATCCTGGCAACCTCGATGAGCCTGGTGCAGACCATCGTCAATGCCCGGCATGTCTATTTCGATGCCAGCGTGACCCTGCTCTTCTTCCTGCTGATCGGGCGCTATCTCGACATGCAGGCACGCGCCCGCGCCTGTTCGGCCGCCCAGAACCTGCTCGGCCTGCGCGCAACCGCTGCGACCGTGATCGGTCCGGACGGCGCGCTGCGTTCGGTCGCCGTCGAGAATGTCGAACCCGGCATGCGCCTCGCCATCGCGGCCGGTGCGCGCATTCCGGCCGATGGCGAAATCCTGACGGGCACCAGCGACATCGACACGAGCCTGGTGACCGGCGAGAGCCTGCCCGAAGCGGTCAAACCCGGATCGGCGGTCTTTGCCGGCACGCTGAATATCGGCGCACCGCTGACCATGCGCGTGACCAAGCGCGACGACGATTCGCTGCTGGCCGAAATCGTGCGGCTGATGGAATCGGCCGAACAGGGCCGCGCCCGCTATGTGCGCATCGCCGACCGTGCGGCCCGCATCTATTCGCCCGCGGTCCACATCATGGCCTTTGCCACGATGATTCTCTGGTTCTGGCTCGGCGCCCATTGGGAAACCGCGCTGACCCATGCGATCGCCGTGCTGATCATCACCTGTCCCTGCGCGCTCGGCCTTGCGGTCCCGGTGGTGCAGGTGGTGGCGACGGGACGCCTGATACGTCAGGGCGTCTTCGTCAAGGCGGCCGATGCACTCGAACGCCTGGCCCAGATCGACACCGTCGTCTTCGACAAGACCGGCACGCTGACACTCGGCCGGCCGCAACTGATCAATGCCGGCGATGTTGCCAGTGCCGATCTGGCGCTGGCCGTCGCGCTGGCGCGGCAGAGCCGCCATCCGCTGTCCCGCGCGCTGGCCGAGGCCGGCAGCGACTGCCCGGCCGTCGCATTGACCGATGTCGATGAAGTCCCGGGCATGGGCCTGGAAGCGCGGCTGTTCGGCGAAATCATCCGCCTCGGCAATGCCGATTTTGCCGGCGCCGGACGTAACGACACCGAACGCCATGCCGGCCCCGAGCTCTGGCTGCGTCGCGGCGGCGCCCAACCAGTGTGTTTTCGTTTCGCCGACACGCTGCGGCCCGATGCGGCAGCGGCGATCGGCGCGCTGAAACGCAAGGGCTTTGCCGTCGAACTGCTGTCGGGCGACCGCGAACCGGCGGTGCGGGCGGCGGCCGAGACGCTGGGCATCGCCGAATGGCGCGCCGGCGCACGGCCGGCCGAAAAGATTGCCCGGCTCGAGGCGCTGGCCCGCGACGGCCGCACGGTGCTGATGATCGGCGACGGCCTCAATGATGCCCCGGCGTTGCGCGCGGCGCATGTGTCGATCTCGCCGGCCGATGCCGCCGATGTCAGCCAGACGGCGGCCGACTTCATCTTCCAGGGCGCGCGGCTTGCACCTGTCATCGAGACGATCGAGGTGGCCCTGAAATCGCGCCGGCTGGTGTTCGAGAATTTCGGCCTGGCGCTTGCCTACAACGCCGTCGCCGTACCGCTGGCCGTTGCCGGCTTCGTGACGCCGCTGGTCGCGGCCATCGCGATGTCCAGCTCCTCGATCACGGTGATCGGAAATGCGCTGCGGCTGAACCGGCGCGGCAAGGCCGCGCAGCAACCATGAACATTCTTGTGTTTCTGATTCCAGCGGCGCTGCTGCTCGGCCTGCTCGGCCTCGCGGCCTTTCTCTGGTCGCTCAAGAGCGGCCAGTATGACGACCTCGAAGGCGCGGCCCAACGCATACTCTTCGACGATGACGACGACCGTCCGTATCAGGACCGGCCGGACGACGACCGGCCGGACGACTGACGATCATCAGCGCGCGCGCACGAGATCCCGATAGGCATGCCAGGTCGCATGTCCGAGCAGCGGGAAGACCACGATCAGCCCGAGCAGGAACGTCGCAATGCCGACCGCGGTGAAGAAGGCGATGATCCAGCCCCAGATCATCATCGGCCAGAAATTGCGCCGGACCGTTTCGATGCTGGTCAGCACCGCCGTTACCGCATCGACATCGCGCGCCATCAGCATCGGTACCGAGACGACCGAGATCGCGAAACAGACCAGCGCCAGCAGCCCGCCGACCGCCGTACCGACGACCAGCAGTCCGAGTCCGTGCGGCGTCAGCAGCAAGGCCGGCACGAATTCGGCGATTGTCGGCATGTCCTGCGATCCGAAGAACAGGGCAAACAGCAGCGAGGCGATGCGCACCCAGATCAGCATCGCACCCATCAGCATGGCGCCGAGAAAGGCGAGCTGGGTGGGGCTGCGCGTCGACACGAAGGCGACATCGGCCAGACGTACCGGCAGGCCGGCCTCGATACGGCGGCTGGCTTCATACATGCCGACGGCCAGCATCGGCCCGACCAGCAGGAAGCCCGCCGCCATGACCGGCACCAGCGCGCCGAGATCGAACTGGAACAGCGCCACGACCAGCGACAACGAGATCACGAAAAAGGCAATGCCATAGCTGAGGCTGAGCGCCGGCACGCTCGACATGTCGGCCCAGCCACGCGCCAGCCAGACCCAGGGCGCGTCGGCCCGGACCTTGCGCACGTCCGGAAAACGGTCCCGGCCGCCCGCCGCGCCCAGCTGTGACGATATTTCGCTCATGGCAGCCTCTCCTCCCGATCAAACCGCCCTACTTCATTCATGCTAGCGGCGAACAACCCCGCCGTCCATGTGGCTTCCATCCTGCGCGGCGCTCGCAAATGCGTGAACGCGAATTGAACGCCGCCAGGACGGGAACGGCGTAGACTGCATCTGAAACCGAAGGAGACCCGACGTGAAGCGGCTTGCGATCCTTTTCGGCCTCTGGGCCGCCCTGGCCACAACGCCCGCCACGGCCGAAGCGCCGGGCTCTGGCGAGGCCATGGCGATTTTCGGCGGCGGCTGCTTCTGGTGCATGGAGCCGCCTTTCGACAAGCTCGACGGCGTGATCCGCACGACATCGGGCTATACGGGCGGTGCGACGCCCAACCCGACCTACAGGGAAGTCTCCTCGGGCCGGAGTGGCCATGTCGAGGTCGTGGCGGTGATCTACGATCCGGCGCGCATCGGCTACGCGGAGTTGCTCCATGTCTTCTGGCGCAATATCGATCCCTTGCGCGCCGATGCGCAGTTCTGCGACGCCGGCCCGCAATATCGCAGCGTGATCTATGTCGGCAACGACCAAGAACGCGAACAGGCCGAGGCATCGAAGGCCGAACTCGAGGCCTCGGGCCGCTTCGAGCGCCCGATCGTGACCGAGATCGCCGATGCCGCGCCTTTCTATCCGGCCGAGCAATATCATCAGGACTATTATCTGAAGAACCCCGCGCGCTATGCCTATTATCGCTGGGGCTGCGGGCGCGACCAGCGGCTGACGCAGATCTGGGGCGAGGAAGCGGGCGGCAGCAGGAGATGAGCATGATGTCGAGACGGAACTTTCTCGGTGGCACGGCAGTGGCAGCCGCGCTCGCGGCGGCAGGCCTGACGCTGCGCGGCAGGAGCGCCGCAGCCGACGACGCGGCGACATTCGAGGTGACAAAGAGCGACGCCGAATGGCGCGCACAGCTGACGGCAGAGCAATATCGCGTGCTGCGCAAGCACGGCACCGAACGCCCCGGCACCAGCCCGCTCAATGGCGAGAAACGCGCGGGCATCTATCATTGCGCCGGCTGCGACCTGGCGCTGTTCTCTTCGGCAACCAAATATGACAGCGGCACCGGCTGGCCGAGTTTCTACGCACCGCTCGACAACGCGATCGGCACGTCGGAAGACCGCAGCTTCTTCATGACGCGGACCGAAGTTCATTGCCGCCGCTGCGGCGGCCATCAGGGCCATGTCTTCGAGGACGGGCCGAAGCCGACGGGCCTGCGCTACTGCATCAACGGCGTCGCGCTGCGCTTCGTGCCGGCCGAAGCCTAGCGTAGCCTCAGCGCAAGCTGCACGGCGCTTTCAAGCGCCTGCAGGAAACGCGAACGGTCGGCGCGGGTGAAGGCCGGACCGCCGCCTTTCGATTCCCCTGTCTCGCGCAGCTCGCGCATCAGGTCGCGCATGGCAAGCGCCATGCCGATGCTCGACGAGGTGAAGGGATTGCCATTGTGGCCGATCGCGGCGGCGCCGCGTTCGAGCGCGCGGGCGGCCAGCGGAATGTCGCCGGTGACGACGATGTCGCCCGGCCCCGCACGTTCGGCGATCCAGTCATCGGCGGCATCGGGCCCTTCGGCCACAACGACCGGATGGACCAGCGGATGACCGGTCGGACGCAGGCCGCCATTCGAGACGATATGCACCGTCAGGCCGTGACGCTCCGCAACGCGCACCACTTCCTCCTTGACCGGACAGGCATCGGCATCGACATAGATTTCGGTCATCGCTTCGCTTCGGCACATGATTTCGCTGCCAGAGAATGATAGCGTCGCGGCCGTGAACACAAGCGCAAAACAGAAAGCGAAACCCGTCGCCGCGATCATCGGCGGCGGACCGGCAGGGCTTGCGGCAGCCGAGGCGCTGGCCGCGACCGCCGAGGTGCATCTCTTCGATGCCATGCCCTCGCTCGGCCGCAAGTTCCTGCTGGCCGGCAAGAGCGGTCTCAACATCACCCATGGCGAGGATCTCGAAACCTTCCTGACGCGCTTCGGCGAAGCGCGCGCGGTGCTGGAACCGGCGCTGCGCGCCTTTCCGCCGCATGCGATCCAGGGATGGGCGGCCGCACTCGGCATCGAAACCTTCACCGGCAGTTCGGGCCGCGTCTTTCCGAAGGCGATGAAGGCCTCGCCCTTGCTGCGCGCCTGGCTGAACCGGCTGGGCGCGGCCGGCGTCACCTTTCATCCGCGCCACAAATGGAACGGATGGAGCGCGGCGGGCGAACTGACATTCGGGACGCCGGACGGCGAACGGACTTTCCATGCCGACGCGACGGTGCTGGCGCTGGGCGGCGCCAGCTGGCCGCGGCTCGGCGGCGACGGCCAATGGGCGCCGCTCCTGCGCGCGAAAGGCGTGACGGTCAACCCGCTGCGACCGTCCAATTGCGGCTTCGATGTTCCGTGGACGCCGCATATGGCGGCGCGCTTTGCCGGCGAGCCGGTCAAGTCGGTAACGCTTTCCTTCGGCGATCGCGCGTTGCGCGGCGACTTCGTGGTGACGCGCTACGGCATCGAGGGCAGCGCCGTCTATGCGCTGTCGGCAGCCTTGCGCGACGCCACCGAACGCGACGGCAAGGCGCTGCTGACGCTCGATCTCGCACCTGACCGCGACATCGAACGCCTGACGCGCGAACTTTCAAGGCCGCGCGGCAAGGCGTCGATGGCCAATCATCTGCGCAAGGCGGCCGGCATCGACGGCGTCAAGGCGGCGCTGCTGCGCGAATGTCTCGACACGAACATTTTCGACGATCCGGTCGCGCTGGCCCACGCGATCAAGGCGCTGCCGCTGACATTGATCCGTGCACGTCCGATTTCCGAGGCGATCAGCAGCGCCGGCGGCATCGCCCTCGACGAACTCGACGAAAACCTGATGCTGAGGAAGCTGCCGGGCGTCTTCGCGGCCGGCGAGATGCTCGATTGGGAAGCGCCGACAGGGGGTTATCTGATCAGCGCCTGCCTTGCCACCGGGCGCGCGGCCGGCGCCGCCGCGGCGGTTTATGACAGTGAAAACGACAGCTGACCCCCCCTCTGTCACGGAACTGTCAAAAAACTGTCACAAAAGCACTTGTCCCCGGGGGATAACCGCACTTGTCCCCCGGGGACAAGCACGACTTATCCCCACCCGGCAGGGGTCGTGGCAGGATTCGGCTATTTTTTGTTTCGGGCCGGACCGCCCTCACGCATTCTTGACCAGCATGCCGCCATCGACCGGAATGGCGACGCCGTTGAGATAGGACGCGGCCGGCAGCACGACGCTGAGCGTCACATGCGCGACCTCTTCCGGATCGCCATAGCGGCGCAGCGGCACCCGGCGCTTGGCGAAGATCTCCTTGTGCTCGTCGGGAATGCCGGCGGTGATGCCGGTGCGGATCGGCCCCGGACAGATGCAGTTGCAGGTGACGCCTTCGCGGCCGAGCTCGACGGCGAGCGCCCGCGTCAGCCCGATGACGCCGTGCTTGGCGGCCACATAGGTCGAGTTGCCGGGCGTCGCGCCGAAACCTTCCGTGGACGCCACATTGACGATGCGGCCCTCGCCGGACTTTTTCAGCAATGGCAGCGCGGCGCGCACGAAACGCATATGCGCCGTCAGCATCACCTCGATGGCCCGCGCCCAGCTTTCCTCATAGCCCTCCTCGGCGATGCCGCAAAAGGTCGAGAGGCCGGCATTGTTGACGAGGATGTCGAGCCCGCCGAAGCGCGCCTCGATTTCCTTCACGACACGGACGATGCCTTCGGCATCCGCGACATCGAGCGCCCAGCCATGCGCCTCGCCGCCTTCGGCCTTGATTTCGGCGACGACCGCATCGACACGTTCCTGACGGAGATCGAGCACAGCGACCTTCGCGCCCTCGCCGGCAAACACATGCGCGGTGGCGCGACCCATGCCGCTGGCCGCACCGGTGACCAGCGCCACCTTGCCGGCGATCGAGCGGCTGAGTTTGCGGATCGGTTCCATCGTATGTATCTCCCTGACTGAGTTTCTGTTGGGCGGAGAATAGCAAAAAGAAATTGCGTGGGTTGCCGTTCCCGTGATAAGTTACATGTAACTATCGGGAGAGATTGGTCATGCCACCTGCGAGCAAGCCCAAATCGTCCCGCGTCAAGGTGAGCGAGCATCGTCGCCGTCTGCGCGCACAAGGATTGCGGCCGATCCAGATCTGGGTCCCCGATGTGCGCGCGCCTTCGTTCCGCAAGGAGGCCCACAAGCAGTCGGCGGCCGTGGCGGCGAGCGCCTCCGCGCGCGACGATCAGGCTTTCATCGACGCCGCGTCGGATATCGACGGCGACAAGGCATGAAGCGCGGCGAAATCTGGACCGTCTCCGGCGGTGCAGGTTACGCGGGCAAGCCGCGTCCCGCCGTTGTGCTTCAGGACGACAGCTTCGATGCAACAAGCTCTGTCACCATCTGCGTCTTCACCACGGACGAAACGGACGCTCCTCTCTTCCGTCTGCCGGTGGCGCCGAACGAACGCAACGCCTTGCGCCTTCCGTGCCGGTTGATGGTGGACAAAATCACCACCGTTCCGAAGGCGAGGATGGGCGCGTTTATCGGGCGGCTCGACGACGAGGATTTGCTGCGGCTCAACCAGGCGATGCTGGTTTTCCTCGGACTGGCTGTTTCTCCGAAGGCGCGCAGAGAAGATTGAATTTGATCCGTGGGGTGATGTGTTTCGACACGCGCAATCCATCCCCCCGTCGCTTGCGCCCCTCACTCCAGCGTGAAGGCCAGTTTCAGCTTGACCTGATAGTGGCCGACCTTGCCGCCTTCGATATGGCCGCGCGTTTCGACGACTTCGAACCAGCGCAGCTCGCGCAGGCTCTGCGCGGCCTTGGCAACCGCAGCGGCAATCGCGTCCTCGATGCTGTTGGGCGAGGAGCCGACGATTTCGACGATCTTGTAGACATGCTCGGTCATGGCGCGTTCCTCCCTTTGCGCGTTGGGACATGGTCTGCAAGGGAGGATGGCGCGCCGGCGCGGCACGGCAAGGGGGAAAAGGCACCCCGGACCCGTCCGCCCGGAAAACATGGCCTTTCCCGCTCCGCTTTGGCAGACTGACCGGACGACAGATAAAGACCGCCCGGAAGAAGGAGCCGCCCCCCGTGAACCTTCGATCCCGAACGATCCCTCGATGGCGCCATGCGCTCTACGCGATGCTGGCGGTCGCCGGCGCGGCGCTGTTCGGCGCCGCCGGCATGGCCCAGGATGAAGCCGAAGCCCCGGCGCGCGGCGCGCCGCCGCTGGCCATGGTCTCGACCATTACCGGCGCGATCGGCCCGGCAACCGCCCGCCAGGTGGCCGATGCGGTGGCTTCGGCCGAGGAACGCCGCGCCGACGTGCTGATCCTGAAGATCGACACGCCGGGCGGGCTCGTGACCTCGACACGCGAAATCATCTCCTCGATCCTCGAATCCGACGTGCCGGTGGCCGGCTATGTGGCGCCCGCGGGCGGCCATGCGGCCAGCGCCGGCACCTACATCATTTATGCAACCGGCATCGCCGCGATGGCGCCCGGCACCAATATCGGCGCCGCGACGCCGGTTTCGATCGGCGGCATGCCGGGGCTGCCTTCGCCCGGCGAGACGCCCGCGCGCGACACGCCGCGCGACGAGGACAGCAGCGGCGCGGGCGACGGCGAGAAGCCCGCATCAGCGCCGAAATCGAACGAGGACGCGATGGCCGCCAAGGCGACCAATGACGCGGTGGCACATATCCGGAGCCTTGCCGAACTGCATGGCCGCAATGCCGACTGGGCCGAGGAGGCCGTGCGCGAAGGGGCAAGCCTGTCGGCACGCGAGGCGGTCGAGCAGGGCGTCGTCGAATTCATCGCCAGCGACATGGGCGAATTGCTGCGGCTGATGCATGGCCGCGAAGTGGTGACGGCGGCGGGCACGCGTGTATTGAACACCGAAGGCGCGGCCCTGACCGAGATCGAGCCCGGCGCGATGACGAAATTGCTGGCGATCCTCAGCAATCCCAATGTCGCCTTCATCCTGATGCTGATCGGCATTTACGGCCTGATCTTCGAGTTTTCCAATCCGGGCTCCATCGGCCCCGGCGTGATCGGCGCGATCTCGCTGCTGCTCGGGCTTTATGCGCTGAACCAGCTGCCGCTCGATTATGCGGGCCTGGCGCTGATCCTGCTCGGCCTCGCCTTGATGATCGCCGAAGCCTTCACGCCGAGTTTCGGCGTGGTCGGGCTTGGCGGCGTCGTTGCCTTCGTGCTGGGCGGCGCGATGCTGATCGACAGCGACCAGCCGGAATTCCAGCTCTCCTGGGGCACGATCGGCGGCACGGCGGCCGTCAGCGTCATCACGCTGGTGCTGATCCTCGGCTATGCCTGGCGCGCGCAACGAAAACCTGTCGCGACCGGCAGCGAGGAAATGACCGGCATGGAAGTCGAGGTGCTCGACTGGGCGAATGGCGAGGGCCATGTCTGGGCGCATAGCGAGCGCTGGCGCGCACGGGGTCCCCACAGCCTTGCGCCGGGCACAATGGCGAGAGTCGAACGGCTGGACGGGTTGACGCTGATCCTCAGCGACGCGCCGACCGTGCATGAGTGAGGGAGCGGCGCCTCAACGTTTGCGAGAATTGCCCACCCGCCCCTGGGGGGCGGGTCGAAAAATTCGAGCTTGCGAGAAATTTTTCGGGGCGGGGGCTCTGCCTTGCCGCTTTACCCCGCCCCGTAATTTGCGGCGCTGAAGCGCCGCAAATTCCGACCCTCCCCCAAGGGGAGGGTGGACGTTCACAATCATCGGTTCGCCATCATTGGCCCCGGTGGACCAAACAGAACGGAGAGGCCTGATGGGAAATCTCGCATTCTATGTCTTCATCGCGGTGCTGGTTGTCGGCTTTCTGAGCTCGGCGATCCGCATCCTGCGCGAATATGAGCGCGGCGTCGTCTTCACACTCGGACGCTTCACCCGCATTGCCGGACCCGGCTTCATCATCATCATCCCGGTCATCCAGCAGATGGTGCGGGTCGATCTGCGCACCATGGTGGAAGACGTGCCGACCCAGGACGTGATCTCGCGCGACAACGTGTCGGTGCGTGTCAATGCGGTGATCTATTACCGCATCGTCGATCCCGGCAAGTCGATCCTCAATGTCGAGAACTACATGGAGGCAACCAGCCAGCTCGCCCAGACGACGCTGCGCTCGGTGCTCGGCAAGCACGAACTCGACGAGATGCTGGCCGAGCGCGACAAGCTCAATGCCGACATCCAGGAAATCCTCGACAGCCAGACCGACGCCTGGGGCATCAAGGTCGCCAATGTCGAAATCAAGCATGTCGATATCGACGAGAGCATGATCCGCGCCATCGCCAAGCAGGCCGAAGCCGAACGCTTCCGCCGCGCCAAGATCATCAATGCCGAAGGCGAACAGCAGGCGGCCGAGAAGCTGGTCGAGGCCGGCAAGATCCTGGCCGGCGACCCGCGCGCGATGCAGCTGCGCTATTTCTCGGCGCTGCACGACATCGCCGGCGACCGGACCAGCACCATCGTCTTCCCGCTGCCGATCGACCTGATCGAGGCGATGCGCAAGAAGGAATGAGGGGGGCCCTCACGCCATGCTGGAAATGGTCGAGCGGAAACGGGCCAGCGCGGCGGCGAAGAGCGCCGTTCCGATCAGCGCCAGCGCCAGGAATTGCGGCCAGACGACCGAGAAGCCGGCGCCGCGATAGAGAATGGCCTGGGCCAGCATCACGAAATGCGTGTTGGGCGCGGCCAGCATCAGGGTGCGGATCGCCTCGGGCATGCTTTCGCGCGGCGTCATGCCGCCCGAGAGCATTTCGAGCGGCACCAGCACCAGAATGACCAGCAACCCGAATTGCGGCATCGAGCGCGCGACGGTGGCAAGAAAGATGCCCATCGAGGTGGCTGCGAAAAGGTGGAACAGCGTGCCGGCGAGAAAGAGCGCGACCGAACCCTCGATCGGCACCGACAGCAGCCCCTGCACCATGACGGTGAGCGACAGGCCGCAGGCCACCGTGACGACCAGCGCCATCGCCCAGAGCTTGGCGGTCATGATCTCGAACGGCGTCACCGGCATGGCCAGCAGATGTTCGATGGTGCCGTGTTCGCGCTCGCGGATCAGCGCCGCGCCGGTCAGCACGATGGCGAGCAGCGTCACATTGTTGATCAGCTCCATCACCGAGCCGAACCAGGACTTGTCGAGTCCCGGATTGAAGCGTGCCCTGAGCGCAAGCTCGACGGGGCGCTCGCTCTCGGCGCGGTAGCGCGCGGCGAAGCCCGCCACCTCGCCCGCAACGATCGACTGGATATAATTGCTGCCGGCAAAGGCCTGTGTCATCCGCGTCGCATCGACATTGAGCTGGATCACCGGCGCGCGGCCGGCCAGCACGTCGCGCTGGAAATGGGGCGGGATGTCGAGCGCGAAAGTGTCCTGTCCGGCATCCATGCGCGCATCCATTTCGGCATGGCCGATCAGCACCGGCGGAATGAAATAGGGCGGGTAGAAGGCGTCGGCGATGCGGGCCGAAAGCGGCGAACGGTCCTCGTCGACAATCGCGATCGAGGCCTGGTGCAGCGCCTCGGGCAGCGCGGTGGCCGCCGCATAGATCGCCAGCGTGAAGGCATAGACGATCAGCCCCAGCATGACCCGGTCGCGGCCGAGGCTGCGAAGCTCCTTGACGCCGAGATGGAGGATGTTGGCAGCCCGCATGGCTCAGCGCTCCTGTTTCTTCAGCAGCGCGGCACTGGCCGCGATCAGCACCGGCACCGCGATCAGCAGCGGCACGAAGGAGGCTTGCAGATCGGCAAAGCCCAGCGCCTTCGAAAAGGTGCCGCGCGCGATCGTCAGGTAATGCGTTGTGGGATAGATATGGCCGATCAGCGCACCCATCCCCTCAAGCGAGGAAACGGGATCGGTCAGACCCGAAAACTGCGACGCCGGCAGGATCGTCAATATGGCGGTGCCGAATATGGCCGCGATCTGGCTGCGCATGGCCGCCGAGATCAGCAGGCCCATGGCGGTCGCCGAGATCACATAGATGAAGGTCGCCGCCGACAGCGTGAGGAAGCTGCCCTTCATCGGCACATCGAAAAAGAACACCGCGAAGAGCGCCAGCAGGGCGAAGTTCAGCATCGCCAGCACGACATAGGGGATCTGCTTGCCGATCAGGAATTCGAGCCGCGTCACCGGCGTCACATAGAGATTGACGATCGAACCGAGTTCCTTCTCGCGCACCACGCTGAGCGCGGCCAGCATCGACGGGATCAGCATCAGCAGCAGCGGGATCACGCCGGGCACCATGGCGACAAGGCTTCTGACATCCGGGTTGTAGCGGAAGCGCGTTTCGATCGTGACCGGCGCCGTCATCTCGAGACCGGCCTTCGCCGCCTGCCGCTGCAGCCAGTGCAGATGCATGCCCTCGACATAGCCCTGCACGGTTTCGGCCCGTGTCGGCATGGCGCCGTCGATCCAGGCGCCGATCTCGACCTGTCGTCCACGCGCGACGTCGCGCGCAAAGCCCGGCGGAATCTCGAGCGCCAGCATCAGCTCGCCAGCGCGCATGCGCCGGTCGAGATCGTCGTAATCGACGATTGCGGGCCGCTCGATGAAATAGCGCGAGCCGGAAATGTCGAGCACATAGTCGCGGCTGGTCGTGGTGCGGTCGCGGTCGAGCACCGCGAAGGTCATGTCCTCGACGTCGAAATTGATGCCGTAGCCGATCACGAAGAGCAGCACCACGCTGCCGATCAGCGCCATGGTGGCGCGCACCGGATCGCGCAGCAGTTCGAGCGTCTCGCGCCGCGTATAGCTGAACATGCGGCGCGGATCGAAGATGCGCCGGAAAGGCGTGCCGCGCGGCACCATGACCGGCGCGGCTTCGGACGCCGGCCTGGCTTCCGGCTCCGCCGCGCCGGCGCCGGCCTGCATCAGACAGTCGACAAAGGCATCTTCCAGCGTGTCGGCGCCATGCGCCGCCTTGATCGCGGCCGGCGTGTCGCTGACCAGCACGCGGCCGGCATGCATCAGCGAAATGCGGTCGCAGCGTTCGGCCTCGTTCATGAAATGGGTCGAGATGAAGATCGTGACCCTGTCGCGGCGCGACAGCTCGACCAGCATGCGCCAGAAGCCGTCGCGGGCCACCGGATCGACGCCCGATGTCGGCTCGTCGAGGATCAGCATTTCCGGCCGGTGGATCATCGCGACCGCCAGTGACAGGCGCTGGCGGCGGCCGAGCGGCAGATTGTCAGGCAGCACGTCGAGAACGTCGGCAAGATCGAAACGCTCCGTCATCTCCGCGACCCGCGCCGCGATCTCGCTTTCGGGCACATGGAAGAGCCGTGCGTGAAGTTCGAGATTCTGCCGCACCGTCAGTTCGGCATAGAGCGAGAAACCCTGCGACATGTAGCCGACGCGGCGGCGCATGCCGATGCCGTCGCCGTCGACCGGCTGTCCGAAGAGCCGCGCCTCGCCCTCGCTGGCGGTCAGAAGCCCGGTCAGCACCTTCATGGTTGTCGTCTTGCCGCAGCCATTGGAGCCGAGAAAACCGAAGATCTCGCCGCGGCCGATGCGGAAACTGACCTTGTCGACGGCGACGAAATCGCCGAAGCGCATGGTGAGATCGCGCGCCTCGATCGCCGCCTCGCCATCTTCGCCGGCGGTGCGCGGCGGAATCTCGACCGGCCGGTGCGCGCGACGCTTTTCCTCGGGCAGCAGCGCGATGAAGGCGGCCTCGAGCGAGGCGGCGCCGGTTTGCGCACGCAGGTCCGGCGGCGTGCCGCTGGCCAGCACCCGGCCGGCATCCATCGCCACCAGCCAGTCGAAGCGCTCGGCCTCCTCCATATAGGCGGTGGCCACGACGACGCTCATCTGCGGCCGCCCGGCACGAATGCGGGCGATCAGCTCCCAGAAATGCCGGCGCGACAGCGGATCGACGCCGGTGGTCGGCTCGTCGAGGATCAGCAGATCGGGATCGTGGATCAGCGCGCAGCAGAGGCCGAGCTTCTGCTTCATGCCGCCCGAAAGCTTGCCGGCCGGCCGGTCGGCAAAGGGCGCAAGCCCGGTGCTGTCGAGCAGGGCCGCGATGCGGGCCTCGCGATGCGCGCGGTCATGGCCGAACAACCGGCCGAAGAAATCGATATTCTCGAAGATCGACAGTGTCGGATAGAGATTGCGGCCGAGGCCCTGCGGCATGTAGGCGATGCGCGGACCGATCCTGTGGCGGTGCCGCGCCCGGGCCATGTCGCCGCCAAAGACCTCGACGCGGCCCTGCTGCAGCGCGCGGGCACCGGCAATCAGGGCCAGCAGGCTCGACTTGCCGACACCGTCCGGTCCGATCAGCCCGACCATCTGCCCGGCCGGAATGTCGAGCGTCACGCTGTCGAGCGCGCAGTGCCGGCCATAGCTGAGCGTGACGTCGGCGAGCCGCGCAATGGGCGCCGCCGCAATCATTCCGGCAGCTTGATCTGCAGTGCGGCCGGCCATTCGAGCCGCGGGTCGAGACGCACATAGGCCATGCCGGGCAGGCCGGTCTTGACGTCGCGAATATGCTTGTCGAGCAGCTCGGGATCGATCCGCGCCTTGATGCGGAACATCAGCTTCTCGCGCTCATCGGCCGTTTCGACCGTCTTGGGCGTGAACTGCGCCACATCGGCCACGTAGCTCGCACGCGCCGGAATGACATATTGCGGCGCCGCGTCGAGCACGAGATGGACCTCGGCCCCCAGCGCCACGCGGCCGGCATGTTCGGTCGGCAGGAAGAAGGTCATGTAGACGTCGCCGACATCGATGATGTTGAGGACCTTGCCGCCGGCCGCGACCACCTCGCCCGGCTGCACCACGCGGTACTGGACGCGGCCCGCGCGCGGCGCCCGCAAGGTGCCGTCCTCGATCTCGGCATCGAGCCGTTCGATGGTGGCATGGCCCGCCTGGACGGCCGCCTCGGCGCCAACGACCTGCGACCGTGCCGTGGCGATCGCCGCATCGGAGGCGGCGAGCTGGGCCTCGGCCGCGCTGACCGCCGCCCGGGCCGCCTCGAAGCGGGCGCGGTCGTCGTCCAGTGCCTGACGCGAGGCGGTGCCACGCGCGGCCAGTTGTTCGGTGCGGGCGAGACGGCTTTGCGCGGCATTCCGCTCGGCGACGCGCTGGGCGACCAGCGCCTCGACGGCCGCCCGTTCGGCCTGGCGCTGCCGGACCTGGCTCCTGGCGCTGTCGACGCCGATCAGCGCCTGTTGCAATTGCGCTTCTGCCTGGCGGAGCTGCGCGGCCAGCGCCGCCGTGTCCATCATCACCAGTACCTGGCCGGCGGCGACGAAATCGCCCTCGTCGACCAGGATCTCCTGCACCCTGCCGGGCAGCTTGGCCGCGATGTCGATCTCGACCGCCTCGATGCGCCCGTTGCCGCCGGCAAAGCCGTCGGGCAGGCCGCCATTGGTAAGAGACTGCCAGATCAGATAGGCCGCCGCCGCAAGGACAAGCGCCGCGCCGGCCCGCAGAAGCATCGGTCGGGTGAAATACTGCATCGGCAAACGATACGCGGTTTCGGCGGCAAATCCACTGCGACATCGGCGCGCCCGCTCTTGTACTTATGACATAAATCATGCCAATATATTTGCAGAGGGCGCGCCGCATCGGGCGCGCCCGTGTCTGAAAGAGGCGTCATGCAGGTCATCAACGAAGTCTTCCCGAGCGATCCCGATCACATCCGCGAAATGATGGCGCCGGGCCCGAAAGGCCCGATCTTCATGGTCAATCTGCTGAAGTTCAGGGAGCGCGCCGAATACAAGGACGGGCGGCCGGCCGATCTCAGCGGCCGCGACGCCTACCAGATCTATGGCCGCGAGGTTGCGAAGCTGCTGCCGAAATTCGGCGGCGGCGCCTTTTTCGCCGCCGACGTGACCTTTCTGGCGCTGGGCCAGGTGGAAGAACTCTGGGACGAGATCGCGATCGCGACCTATCCGACCCGCAAGGCGATGTTCGACATGTCGATGTCGCCCGAATGGCAGGAAATCGCCGTGCACCGCGATGCCGGCCTGAAGGGCCAGCTCAATATCGAGACGGTGCTGCAGGACGGCGTGCTGGGCCGGCTGCAGCCGCTGCTCGAAGCGATCGCGAAGGGCTGACGCGGATGCAGGTGCTGCGCACGCCCGACGAACGCTTTGCCGATCTCGAGGGTTACGATTTCGCGCCGCATTACGCGACCGTGACCGACAACGACGGGACCGCGCTGCGCATCCATTATGTCGACGAGGGCCCGCGCGATGCGGCACCGATCCTGCTGATGCATGGCAATCCGACCTGGGCCTATCTCTATCGCAAGATGATCCCCGTGCTGGCCGCGGCCGGCCATCGCGTCATCGCGGTCGACCTCGTCGGCTGCGGACGTTCCGACAAGCCGGCCGCGAAAGCCGACTATACGCTGGCGCGCCATTACGACTGGATGTCGAAATGGCTGACCGGCATGGACCTCAGGGACATCACGCTGTTCTGCCAGGACTGGGGCGGCACGATCGGCCTCTATCTGGTGTCGCAATATCCCGAACGCTTCGCCCGCGCGATCGCCTCGAACACCGGCCTGCCGACGGGCGACGGCGAAAGCGAATTCATGAAGATGTGGGTCGGCATGATGCGCGAGGCGACGACCTTCCCGCTGGCCCAGATGCTGCCGGGCGGCATGCTGCATCAACCGACGCCAGGCGAACTGGCGGCCTATGCCGCACCCTTCCCGTCCGACGAATATATGGCCGGCATCATCGCCTTTCCGCTGCTGATCGCGGTCCAGCCCGACAATCCGGGCGTGCCCTTGAACCGCAAGGCATGGGAGAGCCTCGAACGCTTCGACAAGCCCTTCCTGACGCTGTTCGGCGAACAGGACCCGGTCGCCAGGGGCGCCGACAAGGCGATGCAGAAGCGCATTCCGGGCGCCAAAGGCCAGCCGCATCAGACCTTCGCCAAGGCGCATCATTTCATCCAGGAAGATATCCCCGGGGAACTCTGCACGCACATACTGGATTTCATCGCCACGACGTAACGAGGGGGACGACAGATGAACGGCGCGACAAACCGACTGAAGAAATGGCAGGCCGCAGCTCTTGCCGGCGTCGTCGCGCTGACGGCCCTTGCCGGCACCGCCTTCCTCTTCCGCAAGGAGCTGATCCTCTATTACGTCGCGACGCGGGCGCGCGACGCGACGGTCGTGCTGGCCAATCGCGACATCCCCTGGCAGCAGGGACCGGAAGTGGCGGCCGAAGCGGCCGGCACGCGCCCGCCCAATATCGTCTTCATCCTGGCCGACGATCTCGGCTTCAACGACATCAGCCATTTCGGCGGCGGCGCGGCGGGCGGCATCGTCAAGACGCCGCATATCGACTCGATCGCCAGGAACGGCGCCAGTTTCACCCGCGCCTATTCGGGCACGGCGGCCTGCGCGCCCTCGCGCGCGGCGCTGTTGACCGGGCGCTACGGCACGCGCACCGGCTTCGAATTCACGCCGACCCCGCCCGGCATGACGCGGATCATGGATCTTTTCTACAATGACGGCACGCGGCCGCACGAGATGCTGTTCGACGCCGAGGCCGTCAAGCGCCAGCCGCCTTTCGCCGAACAGGGCCTGCCGGGCGCCGAAATCACGCTGGCCGAAGTGTTGAAACCGCGCGGCTACCACAACATCCATATCGGCAAGTGGCATCTCGGCAATTCGGAAGAGTTCCGCCCCAACGCGCAGGGTTTCGACGAGAGCGTGATGATGGAAAGCGGACTGTTCCTGCCGGAAGACAGCCCCGATGTCGTCAATGCCAAACTGCCCTTCGATCCGATCGACCAGTTTCTCTGGGCGCGGATGCAATATGCGACGTCCTATAACGGCGGCGAATGGTTCGAGCCGAAGGGCTATCTGACCGACTACTATACCGACGAGGCGGTGAAGGCGATCGCGGCCAACCGCAACCGGCCCTTCTTCCTCTACCTGGCGCATTGGGCCGTCCACACGCCGTTGCAGGCCTCGAAGGAAGATTACGATGCGCTGTCGATGATCGAGGACGAACGGCTGCGCGTCTATGCGGCGATGATCCGTGCGCTGGACCGCAGCGTCGGCCGCGTGCTGCAGGCGCTGAAGGACAACGGTCTCGACGACAACACCATCGTGATCTTCTCCAGCGACAATGGCGCGCCCGGCTATATCGGCATCCCGGACGTCAACGCACCCTTCCGCGGCTGGAAGCTGACCTTCTTCGAAGGCGGCATTCGCGTGCCCTTCTTCGTGCAATGGCCCGAGAGGATCGCGCCCGGCACGACGCGCGACACGGCCGTCGCGCATATCGACCTCTTCCCGACGCTGGTGGCAGCGGCCGGCGGCACCCTGCCGGACGACCGCGTCATCGACGGCATCGACCTGCTGCCCTATGCGGGCGACGCCGCCGCCGCGCCCGAGCGGCCGCTCTTCTGGCGCAATGCCTATTACCGCGTGGTGCAGAAGGATGGCTGGAAACTGCAGCTGACGACCAAGCCCGAACGCACCTGGCTCTTCAACCTCGATGACGACCCGACCGAACAGGTCAATCTCGCCGCGCTCTATCCCGAACGCGTGGCCGAGATGACCGACTTGCTCGACGCGCATGACGCGACGCAGCGCGAACCGCTGTTCCCGGCGGTCGGCGAAATGCCGGTGACGATCGACAGGACGCTGGAAGAGAAAAGCACGCCGGACGACGAGTTCATCTACTGGGCGGGCTGAACCCCGTGCGATCCCGCCACCAACCGGAGAGACCCGACAATGTCGCTTCTGCCCGACAGCACCAACGCGGCCTATCGCGGCCGCCCCGTCGCGGCCTGGGGGCTGGCGCTGCTTGGCGTTCTGACCGTCCTGCCCGGCGCGATCCACGCCTTCCTGCCCGATGGCGGCGCCGGCGTCATTGCCGGCATCGACCTGACACATAATGCGCAGACGATCATCGCCACCTTCGCCTGGGTCGGCGCGACGCAGATCGTCTGGGGCACGCTGATGCTGCTGGTTGCGCTGCGCTATCGCAGCCTGGTGCCGCTGCTGCTGGCGCTGATCCTTGTCGAGCGGACAATCATCGCGCTCAATCTCTGGCTGCTGAAGGCCGGGCCCGACGCGCACCACCCGCCCGAGGCCTGGGCGACGCTGGCGGCACTCCCGGTCATTGCGCTGCTGCTGGCGCTGTCACTGCCGAAACGCGGCTAGGCTTTCGCGGCGGCCGCGCGCAATTCCTCCTCGACGACCCAGAGCCGGTCCTGGCCCCAATGCATCGTTCCGCCTTCGACGCGGAAGGAAGGAACACCCCAGGCGCCGCCGGCAAACATGTCGCTGCGGTTCTGCTCGGCAACCTCGCGCCATGAAGGATCGGCCAGCGCTTTCTTGACGAAGGCGTCGTCGAGCCCGGCCCGCCCCGCCAGCCGCAGGAGGCCGGCATCCGTTGCGGCGTCGATGCCTTCGGCAAAGACGCCCTGCAGGAAGGATTGCGCGAACGCCGCGCCCTTGCCCGCCGGGATTGCGTGATGCAGGACCGCGAGCCCGCGCTCGGCGCCGGCACCGACCGGGTCGGCCACGCGGCCGAAGGGCAGCCCGAGACGCTCGGCCTCGCGCTTGCAGTCGCGCACGATATAGAGCTGCTTCGACAAGGGCACCGGCAGGCCGCGCATCACCATCGGCAGCACGAAGCGCCAGCGCAGATCGGCGCCGTAATGCGCGGCGAGCTTCGTCACCCGCTCGATGGCGAGGTAGGTGTAGGGACTGCGAAAGGAGATGAAGGCCTCAAGGACCGGCTTGCGGCCCGTGGCCGCCACCGGTGCCAGCGTCACCTCGCGGCGCGGTGCGATGAAGCCGGCCGGCGCATCGGCCCGCCGCAGCGGCGCCAGCCGCTCCTCGAGAAACTGCAACCGGTCGAGACCCCAATACCACTCGCCCTCGAAATGGAAGACCGCACCGAGATAATGGCCGAGCTTGCGGCGCAGGCGGTCGCCTGCGGCCAGCGCCTTGGGGCTCGCATCGGGCGCCAGCGCCGAAATGTCGGCATCAAGCGCGAAACCGGCGAGCCGCGCTGAAAGCCCCGCATCGCGCAGCCCATAGGCCTTCAGCATGTCGGGCTCGGGGGCGGCCGCCATGTCGGGCGCGGAAACCGCATGCACTTCGACATCGACATCGTAGCGCGCCCGCAGCAGCGGCACGGCCTGGATCGCCAGCCGGCTGTAGGGATCGTCGGCCTGGTGAAAATAATGGATGACGGGCCGCCGTCCGGCCAGCCGCCGCGCCAGCGCATGCCGCTTGCGCCCCAGCGCCCGCAGGCGCGGGCTGGTGATCAGCGCGGATACTCTGGTCGCAATCTTCGTCCGCATACCCGCCCCGATTAATTGATGGCATTAAGAATGCCAATACTGGTCGGCAGGCATCCGCCTGTCAATGTCGGACGCAACAGCCGGCCGGCACGATCGGCAATGCATCCCTGCAGACTCCCGGCCTTGAGAAGATCATGATGGCCGCAAGCCGGCCCCGGCCGCATCCGGGCGCCGCAGCCCTCTTTCACAAATCGGCTTGTTTTTGGCGTGGAATGCTGT